>JAEEGL016001174.1_pt1 | contig 17887 bp, 22 predicted proteins | sample 9134231 | NCBI WGS metagenome assembly JAEEGL01 (sample SAMN16246548, study PRJNA631951) | gut metagenome | biome: gut microbiome; feature: rumen; material: fiber-attached | host: Bos | place: Iran: Karaj | collected 2018-10 | reverse complement strand
GTGTTCGTTCCCTTTTTGTTTTGCTCGGGGTGGGCGGGGGATAGGTCTGAACGTATCCATTTAACCGCCGGGCCGTTGTAATTCCAGCAGCGTGAAAGAAAAAATCGCGAACGCTTCTATCTATCCGCGTAGCCCGCTCCCATAAAATCTCGCAAATCTCCGCCAGGATCATCCGCGCCAGGGCTCCGGCCCAGCTGCCGGATGATCAGCCGCTCACGTTCGCTGATCGCCCAGCTGTATGATCGTTCTCCGTTCCCGCTCACTGATCTCCCACTGCCGGCTCCCCCCCCCCCAGCCGCAACGGCGGCTTCCAGGGCTTCCTGCTCGGCCTTCGCCCTGGCCCTTGCCGCTTCGTCTGATAGTAGGTATCCGCCGCCGTAGATGGCCTTTCCTGCGTCCCTCATGCTATCCAGCGCGCTGATCCGCACGCAGTCGTCCTTCTCCAGTCGGTAGGCGATCCCGTACTTGCTCCAGCGCTGAAGGATGGCAGCGGTCACCACATGATCCGGGAAGACGTACTTCGGCGTCGGTGCCTTTCCGCCTCTCACGTTCTTGGCGTTCTCTTCCTCGATCCGGCGGAAAAGGTCCGGCGCTGTCCTGGCTCTGCAGGTGTCCATGTTGGTCACGAAGCTGGTGCACACCTGTGCGCCGTTGGCGTATGTGATGTCCGCACCTACGCAGATATAAGTCACGTCCACGTTCCGCGCGCTGAATATCGTCAGCCCCGGCCCGAACAGGAAGAAGCGGATCCCCTTCTGTGCGTACCAGGTGATGATCTCGGCCAGGATAGAAAACGGCGGATTGTCCACCACGACGCAGCCTTCCGGATAGATCCGGTCCTGGTAGCTCTCACCAGGATAAAACGGCCGCACGAACCCAGCCCTGTCCACCTGGTATTCGCTGGCCACCCAGTCCGCGATCGTGTCGTAGATGTTCTCCGGCGTGTAACAATCGTCCGTGGTCTTCTTCGGTTTGAACTTCTCTTTGAAGTCTTCATACGCCTGCGCGCTCCCTGCTGCTTCCATGGCCAGCACTTCATCCATGCCAATCTGTAGCTGGATCATTATTTTTATTCCTCATCAGGCGGTTCGATTGTCATCGGTTCCGACTCCACTTCCGGCAATCCGGTTGCCAGGCTTGTCAGTATACTCAGGACAAAGGCTACTCCACTCACAGAGAGTGCACGGAGCCACTCCACTTCCGAAAAGGCTGCCCCCACAGTGACAAACCCGACGAACGTCTGCGCGAACGTCCGGAGCGCCCGAATCAGTGCCGCCACGATCCACTTCTTCCAATCTCTCTTCATGCATGTTCTCCTCCGTCTTCAGTAGTAATAGTCGCAGGCGCCACCGATCCGGCCGGCGTTGTCGCTGCCTGCGTCTGCGTCGCCGGCGTTTGAGGGTCCAGTGGCAGCGCCAGGAACCTGCCCCGCAGGTTGTCCATTACGCCGTTGGCTCCCAGGTTGTGGTATTGAACATATACGTTCTCCAGGTTTGCCCGGTCGTCCTCGTCGGCCCATCCCTGCTGTCTGTAGTATTTATATCCCTGGATCAGCCGATCCCGCAGCAGTGCCTGGACGCCTTTTTTGACGCTTTTGATCTGCACCCAGCTGGTGATGATCACGCCCAGCAACAGCGTCGGAACACCTGCCGCTTTGACGATCTCCCATATCATAGCGACGCACCCTCTTTCACGATCTGCGCATCCTCGCGCATCGCCGCCAGCGCCTGCGCCTCTTCCAGGCTCAGGCCCCGGAACACGACGGTATACGTCTCTTTCTCCGGTTCGGTCGGTTTCGCGTACTGATCCTTTGTCAGGTCCAGCGCCGCCCATGTGGCCGCTCCAACAATGCCGTCCACGCCGACCCCGGCGTTTTTCTGGAAAGCCTTCACGGCCTTTTCCGTCGCTCGGCCGAAGTCGCCGTCGATCCCGCACTTGCCCAGGTCGTACCCCAGCCGGTCCAGGATCTCCTGCAGTTCCTTCACGCTGTCGCCCTTGCTTCCGCGCTTCAGCGTGGGTTTCCGCTCCGTGGGCGTCATATCTTCGTACAGCCCCGCCGGCACGGCATAGTGCGTAAAATTCTTCAGTTTCCCGGTCTGTACGCCGGCGCTGCAGTGGATGATCATGTCATTCTTCAGCCACAGCCCGGTGTGCTCCATCTTCCCGGTCTTTTTGTTATACGCGAACAGGCAGCAGACCCGGTCTTTCGGCATGTCCTTGATCAGGCCCTTTTCCGCCCAGTTCCCGCCGCTGTTCCATTGGCTGGTGGCCCCTTCTCCCTGCAGGTCGATGCCCACCCGGTTCAGGATCCAGTCCGTGAATCCCCGGCAGTCGTAGCAGCGCACGTTCACGCCGCCCGGGAACCAGTTGCACCCGCCGCAGCCGCTCTTTTTCCCGTTCAGCACCTGGCACTTGCTCACGATCGTCGGATGATCGTCCCGGCTGCGCCGTTTCCGGTTCGTCGGCGTGCACAACTCGCCCCAGGCCCCGAACACATACGGCCAGCTCATACAGGCCTGCGCGGTGGCGATCACGATCTCCTCTTTGCTCATCCCGATCCGTTTCCAGTTGTCGACCATCTGATCCACCTGGATATAATCGTTCACGGTCTTCCCTTCCTTCTTTTTCTGATTTTGTCCCGGATCAGCGGAATCCCCGCGCCGATCATTGCCGCCGTGATCTCGATCGCCGCGATCGCGCTGTAGAATATGGCCGCCCCTGTCCAGATCGTCATATTTCCACCTCTTCCGCGCTGGCCATCCACCAGGTATAGTGCTCCCGGATATGCCCCTCTAAATTTCCCCGCCAAGCCGGATCCGCCGGGTCGACTCCCTGCACCATCAGGATCCGGATATTGTAGTCGATCCGGCCCGTCAGGTTATCAAACGCCGGGACCGCCTGCCCGGGCGTCAGCCAGACGTCCACCAGTCCGTCTCCCCGCTTCATGATCCGGTAAAACATTACTCTTCCAGCGCCTCCCGGACAGCTTCCCGGTACTTTTTCGGCACTTTCGCCAGCGCCGCTTCCTTGCTCATGCCGCCTTCGATCCTGGCCCTGGTCAGCTTTACGTAAAACTCGATCATTCCGCGTCACCTCCGACCACATAGTCCAGCAGTTCGTTCAGCGCCGTTTCGGTATCCTCCCGCAGCTCCCGCAGCGCCCGGTCCCGCGGATCCTCTTCCCGGATGTTGAACAGATACCCCTCGTCCCAGTGCAGCACGCCGTCGCATACCGCGTTCCCGATCGTGGTCTCCGTCTCGCTTCCGTCCTCGTGGTGCTCGGTGATCGTCACCTCCTCCAGCTCTTCCGCGTCCAGGTCATCCTTTGTGATCTCCTCCTGGCTCACAAACATGGACCCGTTAAGGCCCAGGTCGTCCAGTTGCCTTCCACTTTTCAGCGTGATCGTATACCTGCTCATAGGCTTCCCTCCCGTATTCTTTCAGCACCGTCTTCTCGATGCTCCGCAGCTGCATGTACGTCAGGCAGTCCCGCCGCGCGTGCGTCCAGCTCTTCACCATGTTTACCAGGTCTTCCACCGGAATCTGCCCGTTTTTGACCTTTTCCTTCAGCGTCGCATTCCGGATCCGGCGCTTGATCCGCGTCACGGCCTTCGGCCGCTGCCGCACCAGTACCGTCCCGTCATCCAGCAGCCGGATTTTCCGCTGCAGGTGGACAAATCCCTTGTCGATCCGGGCGATCACCGTTTTCCGCTCGTTGGTGTACATGCCCAGCCCGTCCGCAGCCCGGTCGATCTCTCTGGCCCGCCTTTTCAGCTCCTCCAGGCTCCGGTCGATGTCGCAGCTGTCGTCCATGTACCGCTGGTAATATTTGCTGCCCAGCACGGTCTTCGCCAGCTGGTCCACCTGCCAGGGATACACGATCCCGGCCGTCTGGCTCAGCTGGTCGCCGACGTTCATGCCCTTCTCCAGCCACTTCCGGCCCTCTCTCGGGTGCCCGGCCATCCGGTAGGCCACCCGGTCGATCTTCTCCTCCATCGCCCGGGCATATTCCGCCTCCGTCATGTAGCTCACATCCAGCCGGCTCTTGCTGAGCAGCCTGTCTGCCACCTTCAGCGCCAGCGCGTCGTCCGTGAACGTCCGCAGGATCTCCCGCAGCATCCCGTGCCGGATATTGTCGTAGTATTTGCTCTGATCCTTCAGCCGGATGTATCCGCGGTTTGTTCCCTCCCGGGCGTAGTACCGCTCCAGCTGCGCCTTCATCCTTCTCCGGGCGAAATCCACCCCGCGGCCCTCCAGGCTCGCGCTGTTGTCGTAGATCAGGTACGGCCGGATCGCCGGGATCAGCACGGCGTCGTTTACCGCGTGGCTCACCACCCGGTCGTCCACTTTCTGCCCGCAGATCGGCCTCGTGCGGCCCCGCTCGTTCAGCATGAACTCGTAGCCCTCGTCCGGCTCATAGGCGCCTTCCCGGCCATCCTCCAGGGCGTCCAGCGCCCGCTGCAGGCTGCTGATCCGTGCCAGCCGGTTCCACCAGAACCGCTGCACGCTCTCTTTCCAGTTCGTGCCCATCCGGGCCCGCCTGGCCGCTTCGTCCAGCACGTTCGCGTCCGCGATCACCGCGTGCTTCCTCGGCTCCGGAAGCCAGTCCCAGGCGTAGGCGGTTTCCTGCCTCTCCGGCAGCGTGTCCCACGCCAGGCGCTCCCCGTCAAAGATGCTCATCTGTTAAAAAGTCTTCACCCTCCCCATCAGCGGCCGTGGCCGGATGCTGGGGTTACGCGCTCTGTTTGCGCCCTTCCGCTGACCATCACGGAAAAGCGGCAGGACAGTCCTTCCTTTCCTTCCTGCGGCCGTCTCAATTACTCCAGACCGGCCTTGCGGGCGGAAATCGGGCGGACGCCATTACTGTTCGACGCCCCGTTGTTGTTGGCGTTGCCGTTGTTGTTGACATTGCAGGCGTTGGTCGCGGAATTGACGCTGCGGAGCCACCAGTTGGCACGTGTAAGAACTGCCCTCAGTCGTATAGATCTGTCAGGCCTCCGGATCCTCGCCTTCGGCCTGTTCGATCGCGTTCAGGTACGCGTTGTAGATCCCGCGCAGAAGCTCTCCGTCCGGATCCTTCGCCATGCAGCTTTTCAGGAACTTCACCCACCGCCGCATGTCCGCCTGCCGCAGCTCCCGCCGCTTCGGGTTGTCGCTCCGCTTCCAGGCTCTCAGCAGCGCCACCTCGGTCACGATCACCGGCTCGATCGCCGTCATCCAGTTCTTGTCGATCGGCACCGTGTCCATGATGTCCTGCAGGTGCACCAGCATCTGCTGGCAGGCGGCGATCGCCCGGCATTGGTGGATCCGTCGTTCGTCGGCTTCCGCCATGCTCGCCGGGTGCTGGATGCTGTTGGCGCCCTCGATGTGCTCCAGCAGCGCCCCGATCAGTCCTTCGATTATCTCCCGCTTCCGGCTCAGGAACCGCTTGTCCAGGTCGCGGAGCCGGCTGATCCGGTCCGCCTCCCGGTGCGCCCATTTGGCCTTGCTGTCCGTGCTCCATTGCTCCCAGTTGCCCGGCAGCCGCGCCTCCCGGATCTTCAGCCCGTAATTCCGGATGTAGTCCAGTTCCCTCAGCTGCCGCTTCAGCTTCAGCGCGTTCTCCATCACCTCAAACCGGCTTTCGCCGCGTTCGCTTTTGTGCACCTGGCTCATTGGTTTGCTTTCCTCTCGTTTTTCCGCTTCTTCCCGTGGTCATCCCCCGGCGGAAGCCGGGGGATTATCCGATCAAGGAAAGCGGGCGGACGCCAAGACTGTTCGACGCCCCGTAGTTGCCGGCGTTGCCGTAGGCGGTGACAAGGCAGGCGTAGGTCGCGGAAGAGACGCTGCGGAGCCACCAGGCGGCACGTACATTCGCTGCCGTGGGCTTCACTCTGAACAGGCTCAGCTGCCGCTTGTCGATGCCGATCTCGTAGCCGTTGCCGTGTCCGTCGTTCGTCCATGCCGGGCAGCCGTAGACCTGCACCTCGTTCGGCAGTTCCGTCTTCGCGTCCGTCCAGGCCCATCCGGTGGCCGCGCCGCTGGAATAGGTCGTCGGGTACAGCTGGCGGTAGGCAAGCACGTGGCTGGATCCGAAGTCCGTGATGATCGCCGGCTGCACGGTGTCCTTGATGTACTTCCGGATCGTTCCGGTATCCGTGGACGCATAGCCCCGGCTGGTGTCGTTGCTGCTGTACCACTTAGAGCTCCACCCGCCGTCGCTCTGGACCACGATGTGGTGCGCGGTCAGCTCCGTGTCGCCGCAGCGGATGTAGTAGTCAAAGTCGACGATCGTGTGCGTGTGGCTGTTGATCACCCAGTAGTCGCCCAGGAAAAGGTCCTCAAACGTTCCGGCGCTGATCGCCGCCAGCTGCGCCGCCGTGATGAATGTCCCCAGGTTCTTCCCGCGGTAGACGCTGTTGTGGTAGGCCGCATTGCTCAGCGCGTTGCATCCGTTGAACACGATCTTGCTCGGATCCTCCAGCAGTTCCGCGAAAAGCTTGCTCATCAGGCCCTTGTTGCCGCTGGTGGCCATCTTGATCCCGCCGGCGCTGTCGATCGCTTCCGCGTCCGCTGCCAGGATGCCGGCTTTTGTGGTTGATACCAGGTCTCCCGTGCCGACCGCGCCGATATTCTCCCTGGCCTGCGTCTTCTGGTCCGTCGTGAACGTCTGCTTCCGGACCGTCACCACGTCCCGCCGCAGCTTGTCCTTCAGGTTTTCGCCGTACAGGATCTCGCAGTATACCGGCACCGTCGTCCCGGTGATGAACTCCATCCCGTGCTCGCTGATCGCGTACTCGCCCGTCAGGTCGATGTCCGTCTCCACCGCGGTCGCCCGTTCGATGTAGCTGTAGTTCTCGTCGCAGTCGTACTGCCGGCCCGTTGCCGCCGCTGCGGCGCGGTTTTCCGCGCTGTAGCTCTGCCGCTCCACCCGGCTGATCGCTTTCCCGGCGTTCCGGTCGATCTCGTCCTGCGCCGTCCCGACCTTCATCAGGCCGTTCGGGAAGCACTCGCTCATGATCGTGCTCAGGCTCACCGTGCTCTCCGTGTAGGCCGCATAGTCGCCTTCCGGGCCCTCTTCCCAGTCGCTCCAGGTCGTCAGGATGTAGGTGTCCGTGCTTCCGCCCGTCACAACCACGTACCCGCTGCCGCTCACCTGGAACAGCCCGTCCTCGTCCGGCGTGATCGCCGTGCCCGTGTCCGTCAGCTGTTCCTTGAACGTCAGGCCGGTCCACGTCCCGCCGATCTTGTACCCGTAGTTGTCGCTGTACTTGATCACCCGGGCGTAGCCGTTCGTAGCCTCGTACAGATTCCACCCCGTGCCTACCAGGGCGCCGGGCGTCGCCTGCGTAATCGTTCCGCGCACTTCCTTCACGTATACGATCTGGATGTGGTCGCCGCTCACCGGCACCCCGGTCACCGTCACCCCGTACAGCTCCGGATCCGCGCTCCACTCCGTCGTGAAGTACAGGTTGATGGTCCCGCTGCTGTCCACATAGGCCACGAACGTGTCCCGGTCGATCGTCGCCGTGATCGGGTCGTCCGGCGTCCGCGGGCAGCTCACGGCCATGGTGGCGTCGCCTTCCCCGTCCCAGGTGATCGTGATCGTGTCGCCGCTCTCCGGCGTCCCGCTCACCGTCACGCCCCAGGTCGCCGGCGTGTCGCTCCATCCTGTGGTATAGCTCAGCGTATAGACGCCGCCCTCTCCGGCCTTTGCCTTGAAGGTGGTCTGGTCCAGTTCCGCCGTGATCCCCGCCGGCGTCGGCCGGGTGATCGGGATCACCGTCATCTCCAGGCTTTCCGCCACGAATCCGTCGTGCACGCTGTTCCCCAGCATCCGGTTCAGCCATGCGCTCCCGTCGCTGATGCTGGCGCTTCCGGCGGTCGTCCGCCGGATGAAGGTGCCGTGCTCTTCCTTTGTGTCCTCCGTCGCTAAATTCTCCGCGTAGGGCACCGTCACGATGATTACGTCGCCGCTGGTGTTCGGGCTGATTCCGTTCACCTTCAGCACCATGCCCGCCCGGATCGCCGCGATCGCCGCCGCGATCGTCTCCGTGTCTGTGCTGTTCACCTTGATCGTGCTGCCGGTTTTCGCGTCCAGCGTCGTAATGTTCCCGTCGTTGGTCTGAATCGCCAGCGCCAGGGCGGCCATGGCCTGGGCCACGGTCTGCGCGTCCGCCGCGCTGCTCATCTTGATCGCGTCCGCCGTCCGGGCTGTCGCGCCGTTCAGCGCCTGGGCGATCGTCTCCGCGCTGGGGGTTCCGTCGATGGGAATGTCCGCGCCGGTTCGCATCCCCAGGCTGGTCAGCACCTCGGCCACCGTCTGCGCGCTCGCCGCGTCGCTCACCGGGATGTGCCCCGCCAGCAGGATGATCAGTCCCTGGTTGTCCGCCGTCTGGCCATTTACCTTCACCTGGGTCTGCAGCTCGCTCCGGTCCGCCTTGTTCGCCAGGGCGTCCCCGACGGCCTTCGCGTCCGCGGCTTCCCCGCTCACGCTCAGCGTTTCGTCGATCGGCACCGTGATCACTTCCGCGTCGCTCACGACCTCTTCGACCACATCGTTCAGATCGTTGTCTGCCATGGTTCTTTCCTCCTTAAATCTTGCCGTATACGCCCAGGATTTCCAGCGTCCCCTGCACCCGGGTATCCACGATATCGCCGTCGATCATCTCGTTCCCGCTGGTCAGGGCGTCCACGCACATCCCGCTCGGCGCGGTCCCGGTCTTCCACCGCGGGTTCACCGCATACCGGCGCTCCATCTGATACGTCCCCGGCTCCCATTCGTCCGTGTCCGCGTTGTGGAACTCGATCTGGATCACGCCGTTCCCCAGGCCTTCGTCGTCGTCCAGCCGGTACCACCGCTGCAGCATGATCCCGTTGTCTCCGCGGATCGTCAGCTGCATCCGGTCGTCCTCGGTCCAGTCCTCTCCGCTTTCCCGCCTCGCCCGGATTTTGAAGGCGCCCGTGTCTCCGCTGTACAGCTTCAGCTCCGTCGCCGTCTCGTTTCTGGTCAGTGCCATAGCGACCCCTCCGTCATCGCGATATTGATCTGCCGCCCGATTCCGCGGCTGATGGACTGCATGCAGGTGTATCCTTCGTATGTCCGCGTTTCCCCGTACCGGTCCCCGCGGATGCTCGCGGTCTTCTCCGGGTCGTAGAACAGGGCGAACGCCGCGTCCATGTCGATCTCGTCCAGGTAGATGAACAGCCGGCCGCTGCCGTTGTCCAGCGCGTACCCCTGCAGCTCCGTCCCGTCATTCAGCGTCAGCTTCTCGTCCATCTGTTTCCTCTCCTTCCGCCTCGGCGCCGTCCGGCGCCTGGCCGGGCTGTCCGGTCTCGTCCATCATCGCCGCCACGCCTTCCAGCACGGTCATCGCGTCCAGCAGGATGGCCGTGTTGTTCTTGGTCGGCTGCAAGCTCAGGTGCTGCAGTCCCTGGTATACCCGGTCGATATCCGCCAATGTTATGCCCATTTTCCTGTCCTCCTTTAGTTCACGTAGAAGTAATAATATTTCGTCTGCCCGCCGCCGGTGCACTTGAAGCCCGCGTATACGTTGTGCACCGTGCCGATCACCACGCTGCTGAAGATTTGCGTCAGCTTATTCTCTGCCACGCCGAAGCTGCTGGCCAGGCTGGCTTTGGTGCTGTATCCTCCCCGGGCCTGGGTGATGTCCGGCGCGCCGCCTCCGGATACGTTCACCGTCACCTTGCTCAGCCCCAGGTACCCGCTGTCCGGCGTCACGTCACCATTGCTGGTTGCCGTCTTGCTTTGCAGCAGGCTGCTCACGTCCAGGCTCAGCGTTCCGGTTTTCCCGGTGCTGCCGCCCCGCACCTGCTGCCCGCTCACGATCGCCGCGTAGCCGATGTCGTATGTGGCTTGTACCACGCTCCCGGTGCCCTTGCTCGGGCTTCCCAGCCCCAGGTCGTACAGGGTGGTCGTCGGCGCGCTGCCGCTGATCGTTCCAGCGGTTGCGGATACGGAATAGACGCCGCTGTTCCACCCTCCGCTCAGTGAAACAGCCCGGTTAAAAGACCCCCCGTCCTTCCAGTCGCTGTCGAAGGCCTCTTTGTACTGCAGCTTGTACCCGCTCCCGGAGCTGGTGATCTGCACCGCTTTCAGGAAGTCCTTCGGCGTGATGGTACTCACCGTCGACCCGGCGGTATTGCTGAACGTGGCCTTGCTGGCCGCGATGCTGAACCCGCCGCTGCTGGGCCCGAACGTCATGTTCCCGGTCACCAGGATCCCGTTCACCTGGAACTGGGCGATGTCGCCCACCCGGGCCTGGATGACCGCCGCGGTCACGTCGCTCAGGCTGATCTTCCCGGCGATCACCGTGGTGCTCTTGCTGTTACCGATATAGACCTTGTTGGCGTCGATGTGGGCCACACTCTCCCCGGCGTTGTTGATCGCCAGCACGATGCTGGCCGCCGTCACCTGGCCGTCTGCGCCGACCGCGCTCACAATCTGGCTGATCTTCCCGGCCTCCACCGTGATCCGCCCGCTCAGCGTATTCTCCGCGCCTTTCGCCCGATTAACTTCCGCCGTGATCCGCCCGGCTTCCGTGGTAATCCTCCCGGTCAGCGTGCTGTCCGCGCTGCTCCGGTCTGTGACCTCCTGCAGGATCCGCCTTTCGTTGACGTCGATCTTGGCGCTCTGGGTTACGATCTCGCCCTCGGCCTTTGTCACCCGCTGGTGGATGCCCTGGCCGTCCACCAGCACCTCGCTCACCCGGCTCCAGTTCTGGCTCGCGCCTTCCCCAGCCACAGCTTCCGCCACCATGGCCACGTGGTCCGTCGTATCCACGAACCAGGCGTGGTCCTCTTCGTCCTTCTTCGCCCCGGCCCGTCCAGCCCGGCCGCTGCTGGCGCTCTGGCTGTTGATGATGCTGGCCACGTCCTCCACCTGGTTCGCCAGCGTCACGGTCACTTTTTTCGGCTCTTTGATCTTGTCGGCCCAGGCCATCTTCGTGACCCGTTCCGTCATGGTCGTCCCGTATTCCGGCAGCGGCATCCGGCAGTTCCGCCCCACCACGATGTGGTCCAGCGGCTCCCCGGTGGCCTCGCTCAGGTCCAGCCCGGTCACCGTCACCGTCACCAGCGGTTCGCAGTGCCGGTCCAGGCGCTCCTGGCTCCAGGCCCGAAGCTTCTCCTGCGTGTCCAGGCTCTGGTCCGTCTCGATCTTGTCCACCCGGCCCCAGACGCCCTCGTTCTTGCTCAGGTAGTTCCCGGAAATATGCAGGTTGTTTTTCCCGATCGGGTAGTGCCTCGTGTACATCCGCGACCGGTCGATCTGGATGCTCAGCGTCGTGATGTTCCGGCGCATCCGCATCTCGCTCTGGAACCCGCTGGGCTGTTTCCGGATGTGCACGGTGAACGGCAGACTCCCCAGGTCGTATTCCCACTGCGCCCCGTCCAGGCTCCCCGTCACTGTCTCCAGCGCGCTGTATACGCTCTCTCCGTTGAACGTGTACGGGTTGCTGGGGTTTTCGCACAGGTCTCCCAGCCGCCAGACGCTCTGCTGCCCCAGCGCGTAGGTGATCGCCTGCCGCGCCGTGCATTTCGCCGCGCTGCTGTTCCCGGTGATGGTTTTCGGCGTGATCTCGCCGAACATGGCGACGTCCTTCAGCGTCTGGATCACGTGCTCCAGGGTGATCGTCCGCGTCCGGGTCTCCACCTGCTTCCGCACGGTCTTGACGCGCCAGATAATGCCCTTCCCGGGCTCTGTGTCGTCCTTCAGCCAGTCGTTGATGCTGATCTCCGGCGCGTCCGGCCCGACGGTGATGGTCGCCTGGCTGTTCCGCTCCTCCAGGTTCAGCGGCATGCTTTCCGCCCGGAACCGGGCCTTTGCCTTCAGGCTCTGTCCGTTCAGCAGGATCATACAAACCGCCCCCTGCAGCTCACCGTCATCCGGCACGCGCGCTGCGCGCTGAAACTGAAGCTGTTCGCCCCGGGTGAGATTTCAAAGTCGTCCGCGCTGCCGTCGGTCCGCCGGGCCATGGCGCTGGCATTCCCGATCCGGATCCGCAGCGCGTAGATCCCGTCCGTGATGATGTGGTCGATCGTCAGGCTCTGCCCGTCTCCCAGCCCCAGGTTTTCAAACGCCATGCTCTTCCCGCCGATGGTGATTGTCGCCGTGTTGATCGTCGCGCCGCTCATGTTCCGCAGCACGGCTTCCGCCACGGTCTTCGCGCTTCCCGCCACCTGGATCGCGCCGCTGCCGGTATTGCTGGCCCCGGTGGTCGCGCTTACCGCGCCGGCCTGCTGCCAGTAGGGCACCGCGTGCGCCCGGAATGTGATCGTGTATTCCGTCAGCCGCTTCCACAGGTCGCCCTCTCCCGGCGTGATGATCTCGTCCACGTACAGCTGTCGGTCCGGCTTGTAGTTGATTGTCAGCCATCCGCCGTTCACAGCCCAGGCGTTGATCGCTTCCAGCACCGCCGCCCGTTCCGCGATCGCGTCCCGCCGGATGTTCATGGAAAAGCGCACCGCGACTTCGATGCTGTCCCGGCGCTTTCCGGTAATCCGGGTGCCGTCGCCGCCGCCCAGGCTCACCGTGTTCACGGCGTCCTTCCCGGCGCCGCCGTCGATCCCCTTGATAATGATCCGCGGGTCGATCTCGTCCAGCTGCACCCCGTTCAGCGCCGCCCTGTGTGCCAGCTGCATCCTCTCACCCTCTTCTCCCTTGTTTTGTCTTCGGTTGTTCTTTTGAAGCGAATTTCCCCCGAAGGGGTTAAGGGGCGCGGGCCACAGTGCGGCCTGCGTTGGTTTCGATCGGAAAGCCCCCTTTTTACTGAATCAGTGCCGCGATCTCCCGGCTCACATACGGTGCCAGAATCCGCCCGGCCGTCTGTCCGTCGATCTCTACCTTCAGCCCGCTGATCCCCTTCCGCACGCCCTTCTCCGCGGCGGTCTCCACACCCGCGGGAACGTCCTTCAGACCCTTCAGGTCCGCGCTGCTGACGCCGTTCTCATCCGGCGCGCTGTTTGCCCGGCCCCACCAGCTTCCGGTCACGGTCATCATGTCGCTGTTCTGCAGCCCGGCCTTCAGGCTGTTGAAGATGCCGTCCAGCGCGTCCGTCGTTGCGGCCATGTGCTGGCTCGGGTCCCACGTCCCCATGATTTCGCCGGTAAATGTCCCCATCTTTTCGCGCGTTTTATAATGCCCGCCGGGTGTCAGATATCTTTCTGTATATGGCTTTGTGTATGTGTATGTCGTCGGCTTGCTCGCCTCCGGCGTCATCACGTACCCGCTCATGTTCGCCAGCGGCACGCCGTTGATCACCGGCATGATCTCGTTGCTGCCATTGAACCCTTTCAGGCGATACCGCCCGTCGCTGTATTCCATGCTCCGGTTGAAGTATTCGCTCAGTGTCGTGTACGCTTCCGTGCCCAGTGTCCCGCCGCTGCTCATCAGCTGCTGGTATTTCCGGTAAGCCTCCGAATAGTCCACCGTGCCGGTGTCGATCCCCGCGGCGTGAAGCATCATCGCAGCCACAATCGCCCGCTGGTCGTCCATGTCCAGCATGTCGATCAGCTGGTTCCGCTGCTCGCCGGATGTGTTTGTGTAATCGAACAGCTGCAGCAGATCACCGCCCATCGTGGTTGCCAGGTTCTGCATCACGGCGTAATTGTTCGCCTGCGCCGCGCCACCGGTGTTCTTGTTGAACTGGTTGATATAATTCTCCGCGGCGGATGTTTTGTTGATCCCGCCGAAGGAATAGTCCTGGCTCAGCTGGGTAATACCTTCCATGTTTTTGTTCAGCCGGTCGTAATCCGTCTCGTATTCCCGGTTTTTCCGTGCTTTTTCGTTCGCGTTGTTCACGATCTCGCTCACGCCGTACGCCCACAGGGCGATCCCTGCGGCTCCGCCCAGCATGGTGCCCAGCGAAAGCGATCCGCCTCCGGCCAGGCCGGTGCCGACGCCTCCGGCGCTTCCCCATCCGCCGCTGCTCAGCAGCGTGCCCGTCACCGGGTTGTACACGCTCGGCCCCGTGGGCAGGTCGGTCGGTGCCACGCTCGGCGCGGTCGCCGGGCCGCTTGTCGGCTGCGTGGTCGGCGTCGTCGTCGGTGTAGTGGTTGGCGTGGTCGTCGGTGTCGTTCCCGGGTTCCACCCGTTGAACAGCTGGATCGTCTTGATGCTGGCCACGATACTGGTCAGCTTCCCGGCGATCGCCGCCAGCTTCAGCACCAGCCACGCCCCGAAAATGACCTCCAGCGCGGTTTTTACCTCGTCCTGGTGTTCGATCATCCAGTTCAGCGCGTCCGCCAGCCCCGTCATGATCTCGCCGATCATCCGCGTGGCCGGGTCCTCGCTTTCCTTCAGCTCCTCGCCCAGGTCCGTCAGGATCTTCACGCAGTCCCGGATGATCTGCGCCACCGCCCGGAAGAATTTTTCCATGTTCTCCCGCATCTTCTTCAGGGCGGCTTCCCGGTCCTCGTCGTTTTCGGCGTTCATGTATTCCGCCAGTCCGTCCAGGAATCCGTTCACGCTGGTGGTAATCTCCAGCGCGGCCGTCCCCAACCCGCCGGCGATCTGATCTTTGATATCCGCCCATTTGGTCTCGATATTCTGCAGCAGCACATAGACGTCGTTCAGGTCCCGCAGTTCCTGGTCTTCCAGGCCGTAGGGCCCTTCGTTCCCGTTGAATCGCTGCGGGTTGCTCCGCCAGCCCTCGATCCATTCCCCGTTGCTGGCCTCGTGTCCCTGGGCGTTGGCCAGGAACCAGCTGACGTCCGCGCTGCGCCGCGCGCCGAACAGCTCGCTCATCGTGTCGTCGTACCAGCCCTGTCCCAGCTCCTCCCGGCGCCGTTCCAGCTCATCCAGCACGGCCAGGGTGTACTGGATGTCGTCCTCGTACCCCTCGTGGCTGATCCCCAGCAGCTCCGTGATCTTCTGTTCTTTCCCGCCGAAGGCCAGCTGGTTCACGATGTTCAGGAACTTCTGGAAGTCGCCGCCGGCCGCCGTGATGCTCTTGTCCCACATCTGGATCTCCTGGGCGCTGCTGCCGTAATAGCCCGCCAGGTCGGTCCATCGGTTCGCCTTGGCCGCGGTTTCGGCAATCAGCCCCCACACCTCGGTCACGGCGCTCTTGATTGTGCTGATAATTCCGGAGAATACGCTCTCGATCACGCCGGCCGCGCTTTCCGCCGCGCTGCCGATCCGTTCCATCGCTTCCGCCGCACTGTTCGTGGCTGTAATGGCCTGCGCGGATCCGTTCCTGATTGCCTGGAACCCGCTCCCGGCGTTCTCCAGGTCGTTCTTCATGCCGGCCAGGGTCGTCCGCGCGCCGTTCAGCCGCTGTTCCCACCGGGCCACCTCGTCGGCGTTGTCGCCGTACTGGGCTTTGACCTCCTTCAGCGCTTCCCGCAGGGTCTGAACGATCTTTTCCTGTTCCCTGATCTGCTGCCGCAGGCTTTTGGTCTTCGCTTCGTTCTTCTGCTGGGCGGTGGCGTTGGCGCCCAGCTCCGCGGTTTCCGCCTTCAGCTCGCTCTTCAGCGTCCGCAGGTTTCGCTGCGCGTCCCTGATCGCCTGGTTGTACTGCTTCTCGCCTTCCAGTACGATCTTCTGTTTGATTTCCTTCGCCACGTTCCCCACCTCTATTCGAACATTCTCTGCTCCGCTGATCCTGGTCAGCTGCGCGTCTGATCTTCCTGCCGCCCGAAGGGGTCCAGGGGGCGATCGGAAAGCCCCCTGGGTCTATCCGAACATTCTCCGCTCCAGCTGCACTCCCGCCAGCTGCGCGTCATATTTCAGCCGCATGGCGTACATGTCCAGGATGTACCCCAGCAGCATGTCTTCCGCGTCGTCGTGCTGTATCCCGGCGATAAGCGCGAACCCGTAGTATTCCCGGGTTCTCATCCCTCGCCGGTCACCGCGTTTTTTGCTTCATACTCCGCCGCCAGCGCGTCCGCCGGCTCGTCGTCCGCCTCGTTTCCGCCGACGGTCTCCGCGTGCATGCTCTTATCCATCGCGGCCCGGATCGCCCGGCTGATCTCGCTCAGGTCGCCCAGGCTGCAGTCGTCCAGCACGTCCTCTCGGACGTCCGCGGGCAGCTTCGCGTGCTTCCGCCCGGCGTTGGCCATAATGACGAACATCTTCCGGACCACGGCCACCGTGCCGTTGTTCTGGAACGCCTTCAGCGCTTCCTGCAGGTCGCCGAACTCCGCCTCGATCTGCTCGCTGGCCCACAGGCTCATCCGCAGCTCGTACTTCTTCCCGCTGATCACGATCTCCGGTTTCGCCGGCGGCACCGGCTGCGGCGCCTGCTTTCCCGGGTTTGTATGCTGTTTTTCGTTTGCCATTTTTCCTGTCCTCCTGTCTCATGATTTCCTGTTACTGAAAAAAAGGCCGGAAGGCCATCGCCCTCCGGCCGTCTCCGATTAGCCGCTGATTCCCGCGTGGCCCTTCAGCCATGTTTCCGCGGCGGCTTCCGTCATCCCGTCCTTGTGGGCGTAGAAGCACACCGCGCCGTCGCTGGCCAGCGTGACGCCCACGCCGTCGCCCTCGATGGTGTCGTGGTTGAACTGGGTGCGCTCCCGCCGCGTTTCCGCGCTCCGGGCCCGCTGCGCGAACTGGATCTTGTAAATCCAGTATCCTTCCCAGGTGGTCACGCCCTTGTACCGGCTGCTCATCAGGCAGCCGGCGCCGACAAACGGCGGGTCGCTCTCCGTCAGCACCATCTCGCTGCTGACTTCCTCCAGCCCCAGCACGTCCTTCTTGATGCTGCTGTTGTTGTTCACCAGCTCCAGCGTCATGCTCACCGCGGTGGGAATCTTCTCGCTGTCGATCAGGTGACCGTCCGCGTATTCCTTCTCGTCGGTGCGCTCCTCGTTGATGTCCACCTTGGCCAGGTAGTCGTCCAGCATGGTGCCGCCGGTATAGGTCATCGCGCTCCCGCTGCCGCCGCCGGATACCTTGGCATAGGTAAATTTTTTGCAGGTGGTAATTGCCATGGTTCCTTTTCCTCCTTATTCTTGATCAGTTTCAGCGATCAGACGGTCGCTCTCGGCCTGCATGGCCTCCTGTACCAGCTTTTCCGCCTGGCTTTCGTCTCCGGTGATAAATTTGTCACCCTTTAATCCGCGCCCCCGGCCGTAGTTCAGCACGTAAGCCTTCGTCGCGTTCCGGACACCCCTGCTGTCTTCCCCCTGGGGATAAACGTCCACGCTGCCGCCGCCCAGGAATTCCCGGTATTCGTTCCGGCCGATGCTTCGCAGCATCTCGCCGGTGGCCCTGCGGCTCCGGCCCGGCAGTCCGTGGCCGGCCGCTTCCGTCCGGCTGCCCATCCGCTTCTCCGCGGCGCTGGCGCCGGCTTCCACGATCTGCCGGATCATCCCGGCGCCCATCCGGTTGAATTGCCGGTCGATCAGCTCGAACCCATTCACCTTCAGTGTCGCCATCAGTCATCGTCCTCTTCGTCTTCCGCCAGCGGCGCCCACACGTTCACGGTCCACCGCCAGACCACCTTGTCCAGATCGTAGACATAGTTCCGGCTCACCAGTTTCCACCCGGCGTCCTCCGCTGCGCACCAGCGCTTCAGCACCGCCTGCACCTTCCACTTGATCCGGCTGCCGCGGTTTGTTACGCATACCCAGATATCGACGTCCAGCGTCTGGTCGACCTGGTTTCCGTCGCCCCAGTCGCTGTCGCCTTCCCCGGTCAGCTCCACCGCGGCCCAGTCCTCCGGGCGGTTGGTTTCCAGCACGTCCCGTTCAAAGGTGACGTCCTCCACGCCGTCGTTCAGCGCGTCGATCAGGCTGTCGATCAGGTCGTATCCGTCGTCCATCAGACGCCGCCTCCCTTCACGCTCCGGCACTTCAGCCGCAGGTAGTCCCGCATGTAGCCCAGGTGGTTCACTTCCAGGATCCCGTAGGTCTCCGCCCCGTGCTTCACGCGCCAGGTCGTGTCG
>JAEEGL016867613.1_pt1 | contig 17888 bp, 20 predicted proteins | sample 9134231 | NCBI WGS metagenome assembly JAEEGL01 (sample SAMN16246548, study PRJNA631951) | gut metagenome | biome: gut microbiome; feature: rumen; material: fiber-attached | host: Bos | place: Iran: Karaj | collected 2018-10 | reverse complement strand
GAAGATAAATATGGCAATTTAAAATATCCATCTGGTCATCCTAAAAATTTGGATGAAAATTCAACAAAAGCAGAAACACAGAGAAAAAATAATAAGGAACGTGCTAAAATTAAAGTTGTTGACCAAGTACTTCCTATGTATGATTCCGAAGGTAATCCTATAAGATATAAATGGGGAAAACCAGGAGCCGCGGATAATGAGAAACCGATAAATTCTTTGATTGGACAGATCGAGTTGTTTGTCAGAGGTCATCGAAAACGTCATGAAGATGAATACAAAGGACAACCGGAATATGTATTCCAAGGAGTGCTGTTTGAGAATGGATACCCTGTTATGGACGAGTTCAGCATGGGAACAGTCGACATAGATTTCTTTACATCAAACAGAGATGTGAATTTCAAGAATGCTGATGAGCGTATGGCATATGTATTAAATAAAAAGTGGGAAGAAAAACCTGAGAACAAAGGTAAGAAGGGGCCATATACAGCAGATGCAGTCAAAAAATATAGAGAGGACAATGACCTCACGTGGCATGAAGATCCAAGCCGACAAAAGATGATGAAGGTGCCGACGTTGCTTCATGCGAACATCTCTCATACAGGAGGAATAAGCGAGGAGACTACTCTAGGTCAGGATTTGTATTACGACCGTCAGAATGTTCTTGCTAACAAGGGTAAGGGTGTTGTTGGAAAGAATGGAAAAAATATTTAAATATAAAACAATGGAAATTTTAATAGAAGACGACTTTTGGGGCACATTAAAGTATCTGGAGAACGCATGGTGCAAACGGATGGATGTACCAGTCTTAAATTCAGAAGGAAATTTGATACTTGCTATTCAAGATGACAACAAAGAAGGAATTCTTGATGTCCAGAGAGAGGCATACAAGACTTATTTGCAGAATGAAGAGACGTATAAAGGCATTGTGACAGATTATCTTCTGGAGTATTATAAATGGAACTATGAATATATTGCACGTGAAGTAAACGGGGTTGACGAAAACGACCATAAAGATGTAGTGACAGAAAAACAACTATATCAGTTTATGACGTTGTGGTATCTCTTTATCTGTCGAGACGGCAGTTTCGGCTATGCTTTTGGTTGCTGCTGGGATGTAGAAAACGGATTGGCTGTTCTTTTGTCGGAATCAGAACCACGAGTTATCTCGAGGACCCAGCTTGAGAATCTCCACAAAGTTAATGATCCGGTTCTTGGTCTTCTTGTGCACGACGGAAAAAACGAATGGAACGGCTTGGAGAGAAATTCGTTTTTTGGCAAGCCAGAGAATCTGGAGATAAGATTGGCAGGAGGTGTAGATGAAGGGATCACCGTCGCCCAGCAGAAAGCGTATTCCGACTACTTGTCGAAGAAAGACAATCTATTTAAGGATTTCACCAAGATGATGCTATCTGTTTATTCAGGAAGCGAAAATCAGGCAGAAAACATGCTGGCCTTGGGTCAGCCAATAGTGGTGAGCACCTGTCTTCCAAAGACACTGTATATAGACAGGGAGGGCAATTACGGATGGATGTGCTACACCCAATGGAATGACAATTATGTGGATGTCCTGTTGTCAGATGAGAAACCGTATGTAATGCGACACTGGTCATTGGCAAGGATGAGCAAGGAGCATCCGGTAATAGATAAGGAGATGGGAGTCTTCTTTAACGACTATATAGGATTGGAATCAACGATCATAGTCAGAATCGGAGCCCAAGTATGCACTTTGCCATTAAGCATAGAATTCTTTGACAAAAACAAGGTTATCAATGATAAGATGAGAGAGGCATACAGAAAGTATGTCAAGTTAAACGAAACATTCTGGAAAGAGTTACTGGAATGGTCCATGGACTTCTATAATGACAATTACGAAGAATTGGAAGACCGATTTGAACTTCCGGAGTCACTGCAGAAGGAGAATATCAATGAATCGTCAGTGATGTCGTTGATGAGAATAACCAAACTATATGTGACAAACAGAGGACGTATCGCGTGGTTGTGTGAATTCCCAACAGAAAGTGATGGCCTGGCGTTTGAGTTTACGAATGGAGAAATCTGTATGATACCGCAACCACAAATCATCTAAAATAGAATTTTAGGAAATCTCAAAAGGCTCGAATCAGAAAGGAATCCAGCTTTTTGAGATTTTCATTTTTATGATTTTGTCTCATTGCCCTCAATTTGAATCTGAGGATTGTTCTGGCAGACAGATGCGATCGCAAGTACGAATGCGGATTGAGGCAAACCTAATGCAGAGTTGATTTTGTTGAGGAATTCAACTTCCTGCATCTTAAGTTTATTGTCCGCTAATGCGACAAGAATACAAGCCTGCATTATCACAAGTTTATTTTCTGAAGCGACGGTTCTGGCGATTGCCTCTGCTGAGTCATGTTGATACATCTTTGTTTTTATTGCTTTCGCCACAGCTTCAGTGTCTAATTTTAATCCTTCTGCCAATAAAACAATTGTATCAATCTCTTTTTGAGACATATCTCGGTCGGCTTTCACTGTAGCCACAGTCAGTGTCACAAATTGCTCTAAAAAATCCATATCTAATATGATTATAGGTTATTATTCTATTTTTAATACTATTCGGCACTCAAATCAAAATGTCAACATGAATATGTTGTTTTTTCTGCCGAATAGCATATATCTGCTAACAGATATTAACAATTCGTATGAAATTATCAACTTTTTAGTTTTTTCGCCCATCCATGGTTAATCAACATATCCATTGCTGCTTCGTATCCGATTTTGAAAATTTCATCAGCTTTATCTGTTCCGAACATACCGTATTTGCATGCCTTCTCAGTGTTGATTATCAAATCACAGACAGCTTTTTCCGACTCTGTGCTGCTTCCGTTTATCACAAGGTCGAAGACACGGTTGGAGACGGATGCTATTCCCGTCGTCACCTCCTGGTGACATATCGGATTGACATGAATGCCTACCAAATACTCACAATCGTCTCTCAAGACAGTCGCCGCAATATTGCTCATGATACCACCGTCGATATATAATTTTCCATCGATCTTTACTGGATTAAACAACAATGGCACACTTGATGATGCGATAAGTGGTTCGATAAGTTCTCCTGAAGAAAAATATGCTGTATGCCCTTCTATCAAATCTGTCGCAGAAACAATAATAGGTATATTCAAATCCTCAAACGTGCGCGAACGCATCATATTCTTCAATTTTTCCTTAAACGGACGGACAGCGGTCAGTCCACCACCCTTGCCCTTAAAGATGTTGAAATTGAAGTCGACCATGTCAAAAAACTTCGCTTTCTTGAAAAACGCAAGTATTTGCTCCACTGAATTTCCATCTGCGTATAAAGCAGCGATGAGTGAACCTGCGCTCACTCCTGACATCACGTTTATTTCGATGTCATTCTCCTCGAATGCCTTTATCGCACCCAAGTGCGCAAGCCCCTTTACTGAGCCTCCGCTTAATGCCAAACCAACTTTATATTTCCTCATACCCTATCCAAACTCTAACCTTTAACTCTAAACTCTAACCAAAAAACTAAATTCTCCGCCACCACAGGTCGTTATTTCCTCACAAAGAAATGTCGTTCTCCTTGGAGCTTCTGCATTGTCTCGACATCCTGATCTTTTTCGCAAGAATCGGTCTTTCCGAAATTCATGCAGTTTCTATCTGTCGATGTGTATTTATCCCATACGACCTCCATTGGCTGATCGCCGTTGTTGGCATAATTCGGATTTCCACTCCAAATGAAATTACCCCAGTATTTACGCATTCGTTTTCCGATTTCTGCGGCTGTTGTCTGATCTCCCAGATACAATGGCATCCTGAACCATGGTTTCATATTGCCAAACAAAAGAGGCAACTCTGCCACATGACATGATCCCCAACCGAGCAAACGGAAGATGACAGGAGCGTAGTTGAACTGATATACATAAACAGGATTGTTGACAGAAATAGCGTCTGCCACATTATATTTCTGGACCTTATACATGATATCTCCGGCAATGTCGCAGAAATCACGTGTCTTAGGCTTCTTTGAGTATGCGTCGAGAACTTTCTGACGGTATTCTTCTGAGAAACTTGGGAAAATTCTTCTCATTACCTCGTCATGCTTATAGCCTTTCATAACGCGTCCGAACACTCTTGCCTCGTTGGCATTGGAACCGATCAAAATTGGCTTGCCTAAATCCGCGAATGATGATGTCGACGGAAATTCTTTTAGATATTCGCCGTCCACAACTGGGTTGATGCTGCAAATTCCGAATTTTTTCTCTCTTACATAAGAGTCAATAGATTTGACCACTTTTGTAAGCTGTTTATAGTCGTATTTATTGATCTCATCAATATTGGTGACCCCTGCTAATTCCAAATATTTCTTAGCAATTTCAGTAGCCTCCTCCGGAGTGTAGAAGGACTCCAAACATGCACTTTGGGAAATAACTTTGTGGAATAGATCCTTGGCCGACGGCACACACATCATTGCAACGGCAAGAGCAGCTCCAGCCGACTCGCCCCACAATGTCACATTATTGATATCTCCACCATAACTGTCGATATTGCGTCTTACCCAACGCAATGCCATCTCAATATCTTTAAGTCCAAGATTGGATTCAAATTTGTCTGAAATACCTGTCAGATACAGGAATCCGTGCAAGCCAAGACGGTAATTTACCGTCACCACAATACAGCGGTTTTCGACGGCAAATGTCTCTGCGTCATACAAACCACGCTTTCCATGCTTAGCTACCGTTCCTCTGCATCCGCCATGCACATACGAACCGCCGAACAACCATACAACAACTGGTATTTTGCCAAGCGATACACATTTAGGAACGTAAACGTTAAGATACAGACAATCTTCACTGCATCTAAAGTACATAGGATGCTGAATAGGATCGTTGGCAAACTTGGTAGCGTCAAGTTCACCAAACCATTCTTTCTTCTCAATCGGAGCCTTAAATTGTAAATTTCCGACAGGTGCTTCAGCATACGGTACACCAAGATATTTGATGCATGAATCTTTTAAGCGACCTTTTACTTTGCCTTGTGGAGTTATAAGCACAAAATTATCCATCATCACTATTAGTATTTTAGGTTTATCTGCGACGGAATTCCGCACAGACAATTGCTGTGGCCACCGACACGTTCAGTGATTCTGACGTCGGTACGCCGACAGGATAGTTAGGAATATAGAGACGGTGGTCAGACAACTTGTCAATTTCAGGAGTGACACCGTTGCCTTCGTTACCCATGACAATGACACCATTTGTAGACAATTCCGTCTCATACATGTTTTTCCCATCCAAGAAAGTGCCATAAACTGGCATTTTGTATTGGGTTTTCAATGTCTGCAAGGTAGACGGCAAATCAACGTAGTTTACTGTTACCCTTGCGATTGCACCCATTGTGGCTTGGATGGTTTTGGGATTATACACGTCGGCTGTCTGATGTGAGCAAAGCACAGTGTTGATTCCAAACCAATCTGCGATTCTCAATATCGTGCCGACATTCCCAGGATCCTGCACACCGTCGAGAGCCAATATCAGAGATTTGGAAATCGACGTGAAATCAAGTTTATTCTGAGGCATTTTCAACAGAGCCAACGCTTTCGGAGGCGACTGTAACTGCGTCATTTTTTCAATTTCAGCTTGTGATGCCTTCTCCACATGACTTTTTGTCAAAGCCTGGATTTCATCGTATGCTTCCTCTGTGGCACAGACAAACTCAGCTTCAAAATACGGCAGTATATCACGTAAGATCTTCACACCTTCAGCTAAAAACAGTTGGTGCTCATCCCGCGTCTTCTTCTTTCCAAAAGAATAGACAAATTTTATCTGATTCTTTGAAATCACTTCCGTAATTAATTTTAACTGAAACTTGAAAAATAGGTTTTTATTTATTGTGGTTTATTGTGTTAAATAGATCTCTATTCTACGTTGACAAGTCTGATATCATACAACATAGGAAGGTATTTCAATTGCTTTTGCGAATATCCGCCCTCCATTGAAGATGAGTATTGGTTACCGATTTTGAAAGAAATGACAGCCTCACATTTTCCTCCTTTATTCAGGTACATCACTGATTCTTGAAAACCTGTGCCATAGATATCCGTCGTGCTTCCGGTCAAAAACAATTTGACTGGATTCGGAGAATTTTTCTCCATAGTGCTGTAGATTGTCTGACCTTTCAAGTCTTTAGCCGAATAACGAATATATACATTGGCGGAAACTTTAGGCTTTGTTGCTGTAGTGTCTCCCAACGACACCTGATGATAGTACAGGCCTGAAGATGTACGGTAGAAAATCTTTCTGTTGTTTGAATCCAACCATTCTCCAGTCACAGTTGCTGGCTTCTCATGTACAATGACTGCATTTATTTCTTTGAAATACTTATCGACAGCCTCATTTTCTGCATCAACATAATCTGCGTATGTGTCTGTCTTGCATGATAAAAACGACAAAGATGCCACCAAAAGTATTATTGCGTTTTTCAACTTCATATCTTAATATTATTTGTTCTTTTGTATATCAACAACCATTAATGTAATGCGGCAATAGATCGGAGTGCGTGAAGCTATACACTGCCCTTTTCCGACAACACCGTAAGCCAGATACGACGGAATGATAAATTCCCCGGTCTCTCCCTGATGAAGCATCAGGACAGCCTCGTCCATACCTCTTGGAAGATCTCCGGTGCCAAGGTTAACAATCTCGGTACGATCTGTATAATTGTCGCAAAATTCGGTTGCGTCAAATGCTCTCAAAGAATATGTAATTTTCACACCCTGCTGAATCTTCGCCTTCTCTCCACTTGGATTGGACGAAAGAATCTTGTATCTGATTCCAATATTGGTAGTGTCCATATCAAGTTTCATAGAGTCGACATACTGGCGGATATATTCATTCTCAATATCCACCAAACCACGGTTCGCCTCCATTATATTGGCATCCGTATGGTCAACCGGCTTCTTGTTCATCGGCACTTGGGCTGGTTTCTCAGCGCATGCGACACACAAACAAGCGAGTATAAAAACTACAATATTTCTGATCATTTGTATTCCTCTTTACTTAACTCCTGATCAATCATTGCCTTATATTTAGGCAAAGCATCATTGAATTTCTTGATTGCCTCGTCAAGAGTCATATCTGTAGTCGACGCTCCTGCTGCATTCACATGTCCGCCTCCATCAAACAATTCGGCTGCTATATCATTAGCTCTAACGTCTCCACGTGAACGAAGAGAAATTTTTATTTTTCCATCTTCCTCTTTGAAGAAAGCCGACAAAACAACTCCCTTGATAGACAACGGAATATTTACAAATCCCTCAGAATCACCTTTCTGGTAGTTGAATCGAGTCAGCTCTTCATTTGTAAGAGACATGACGCTGACTCCCATTTTCTCGTCGACAATCATCTTCTCACTCAAAGCATAACCCTCAAGCTTCAAACGGCTTACTGAGAAATTGCTATTGATTCTGCGGTAGATATAGTCTTTGTCGATCTCTTTTTTAAGCAACTCCGAAATAATTGTATAAATTTCAGGAGAATTAGAATTGTATGTGAATGCTCCTGTATCTGTCATCATACCTGTGTAGACACAAGTGGCAATCTTTTTGTCAATCTCTGGCGCATATCCCATTCTACATATCAGACGGAATATCATCTCCGAGGTAGACGAGATATTAGGGTAAGAAATGATTACATCGGCGAAATTGCCCGGATTAGTGTGATGGTCAATCATCACTTTCTGCGCTTTGGCATCAGCGACGTCGATACCCATGGCATCTATTCTCGACAAAGTGTTGAAATCCAACGCCATAATCAAATCCGCATTGGCAATCAACTCCTTGCTGATCTTTGTCTGCTCTTTATAAACAAGAATTTCATCCGCCGCTGGAAGCCATTTCAAAAAACCTGGCATTTCATTGGGAACAATCACAACAGCACCTTTACCAAGCTGACGTAAAAAATGGCAGATAGCCAATGATGATCCAATTGCATCGCCATCTGGAGAAACATGTGTTGTGATAACCACGTTCTCTGCGTCCAAAATCCTTTCTTTTGCAGCTTGAATAAGCTCCTCGTCAATAATTTTTGTAATCATATTAACTCACCTTTTTACGGGTGCAAAATTAATAAAATATTCGCAATTCTCGACAAATTCGATATCAATATATTTAGCACCATCAACCATCAACCGTCAACCATCAACCCTTCAACCCATATCTCCACAACCATGATCCTGATCGCAACATCAACGATAAGATGATCGGATAGAATGCAGGATGGAAACTCTGCAGACAAGTGTGTTTAGTGAAATAGTCGTTGTCTGCCCAAATCCAGATGTCGGACACTATCGCCATTAACAATGCTATTGCCGCCGCAACAAATACAAATTTATGACAATATTTCAATGCCGGTCTGAATATTTTCACTAAGCAAAGAAGTGGCCATAACAAATAAAGCGGATTGAAAAACAATATGTTATAGTTAGGGAACACAAAAGCGTGAACAGATATGAATGACAAGAAGAACACCAGGATTCCCAAAATTCCATACAAAAAGTAGAATGCCGAATCAAACCATATATAGTCGTCTTTCTTACGTTTGTTGTAAAACAATGTGTGAGCGACGACCAAAAAGAACATCATCCAAAACACTATATTTGGGGTGAACCATGTCCACTGACATTCACTTGTGATCTCTGATCTCTGTAAAAATTTGTCGCTTGACACCAATGGCCTGCGGTTGCCCAACGAATCCACAATCTCTGCTCGAGTGAACACTTCATGCATATGCACAGGCTCAAACATTCGCAAGGAATCTGTCATATTGCGATCTGTTGGCTCTCCAAGACATATATGGATACCAAAATTGTACCAAGGAGAATGGATCAATCTCTCCTTTATATTCTCACGGTATGATTGTGCGGTCAACGTATCATCTGTGAAATGATAGTCTATAGTTCCGTCTACACATCTTTCCAACATCTGACGCGGACGTGTGGCGCAGTTATCCAAGAAGAAACTGTATCTGTATACACAGTTTTCTGGTCTCTCATTCTCTTGAAGAGCACTGTCCAATCTTGCCACTTCATCATCAGTCAAATTTAAGACCGCCTCTCTTACCGATACTTTTTTATAATGGACAGCCTCACGGAAAGAACTTATAAATCTTTGTGAGCCAACCATATAATCGGTTTTGCCCAAAACGAAATTGTAGCAGAACTTGGTGATGTCTCCAAAACTGAACAGTCCGTAGTTGTATATCCAGTCGCAGTCAAGTGAATCATTTTTTATTCTTAACGCTGAATGTCCCCACGCAGTATAAACAGCTTTCTCTGTCTGGTAGTGTGTAACCAAACTGAATACAGTCTTCTCTGCAGACACATTCAAAGAGAACACCGTCGTCAACAATATAGAAATCAGATATTTGATATATTTATTTTGCATAACAATTAATTAAGACATGTCAGTAGTGACCGCCCAAATAAAATATAAGATTAGTTTGAGCGAGAACAATCCCACAACGTCATTTTCCAATGAATTTATTTATCTCTGTATAAAGACGCTGCAATGGAAGTCCCATTATGTTGTAGAAACTGCCCTCAATCGACACGACACCAATATAGCCAATCCATTCCTGCACGCCATACGCTCCAGCTTTGTCAAACGGTTTGTAATGATCTACATAATACTCTATTTCTTCGTCTTTCAAGCGTGCGAATGTCACATAAGAGACAGCATAAAAAGGATGTGATTTCTCCTTTGTACGCAAACAACAACCTGTGAACACGGCATGAGTGTTGCCAGAAAAATCCTTTAACATCTGGATCGCTTCTGCCCTATCCTTCGGCTTGCCATACACCTTGCCATCAAACCATACAATAGTGTCTGCGGCAATCACAAGTGTGTTGTCGTCCATTTTTGGCAACATGCTGTCGGCTTTTTTTGCAGCGATATACATCGGTATCTCACCACCCAACAATGTATCAGGATAACTTTCGTCGTCTGTCAACGGCGATGCACATTCAAAATTCAACTCCAAACCCTTCAATAGCTCTCTGCGTCGTGGCGACGTAGAGGCCAAAATCACTTTGTAATTTTCTAGCATTGTATTTTGTATCACTTTATTATGCAAAGAAAACTCAAAAAATTGAATTTATAATTACGCATTTAAAAAATTGAGTATAAATTTGCATAAAAAGATTTAAAAATGACGAATAATAACGAAAACAAGAAAAATAAGCAGAGTTTTAATGATTTGCTGATGAACATTCTGTTCAATATCGTGATCCCTGTGATGATACTGAAAAAGGTGCCTGAACATTGGGATAATGAAAACGCAGCAGTCGTAGCTCTCTGCGTCGCCTTGTCTTTCCCTATCGGATTTTTCATATATGACTATATAAAAACCAAGAAGAGCAACTTCATCTCAATTCTTGGATTCATTTCTGTGCTGTTGACGGGAGTGATCGGAATTTTTCAGATTCCCAACGAATACCTCGCAATCAAAGAGGCTTCTGTGCCGTTGATAATCATGATCGTCTGCCTGGTCTCTCTTTTCACTCCATTCCCAGTGGTAGAAAAACTTGTTTACAACGATGCTGTATTCAATAAAGAGCTAATCGACAGCAAATTGGAAGAAAACAACAATTCAGACAAGATGCCAAAAGTGATGAGAAACTCTACTCTGATCGTCGCCGCATCTTTTCTTCTTTCCACTATTCTAAACTATACCTTGGCAAAAAAAATCGTGGTGAGCGACCCAATCACACAAGCTGCACAACGCACTCAGGAAATCGGTGACCTCACTTTCTGGAGCTATATATTCATCGCTCTCCCTTGTACCATCGTGATGGGAGTCGCCATCTATTATATTGTGGCCCAAATCTCAAAATTGACCGGATTAAAAACAGAGGAGATGCTCAACGGTGATTTTGAAACAGAAGAAAAAGAAGAGACAAAACAAGTTGAAAATAAAAATGAATAATGTAGAGACGGGAATTATCCCGTCTTTTTAATTTCAGATGTGGCACGCCACGTCTCAAAATAAAGAAACAGCAATGACTAATACACTTACAGCAAAAGAAATAGCAGACATCACCAATGGAAAACTGATCGGTGATGGAAACAATATAATCAGCAGATTATCAACTGATTCACGTACTCTATCTTGGGAAAACGAAACTCTTTTCGTGGCTATCAAAACCCAAAAACGTGACGGTCACTCTTTCATTCCACAGCTTATCAACCGTGGTGTCAAAAGTTTTTTGATCACAGACGCTTCCATTGTTAACAGTGATGAAGCTTACGTATCTACTGTTGATTTCATCCTTGTCGACGATGCGATATCCGCTCTTGATAAATTAGCCAAATTCAAACGCAACCAGACAAAAGCGACTGTGGTCGGCATTACTGGTAGCAACGGTAAAACAATCGTCAAAGAATGGCTTGCCCAACTGCTTTCTACAGAGAAGAAAGTGGTGAGATCACCTCGCAGTTTCAACTCTAAAATAGGTGTGCCTCTATCAGTGTGGGGATGCGAAAAAGATTGCGACTACGCTATCTTCGAAGCCGGAATTTCAGAGCCTGGAGAAATGCAAGCTTTACATGAGATTATACGTCCTAATATCGGTATTTTCACACATTTAGGAGAAGCTCATAGTGAAAATTTCAGCAGTGAAAGAAGCAAATGTCTTGAGAAAATCAAGTTGTTTGAGGGATGTGACAAAATCATTTACAACGCCGACAACCGTCTTGTTGACATCTGTATGTCGGGAGCTTTCGACGCTGCTAAACTGGTTCGTTTTGGAGTGTCAGACAACGCTGATGTAAAAGTTGAAAAGATAGAATCATGTGGAGCGAACTCCACTATCACATATTGCTACAAGAATAAAAAGGAGTCGATCACAGTACCGTTTACAGATAAAGGAGAGATTGAGAATGCCCTATCCTGCCTCACTTTCCTTCTTTTAATAGGTGAAGACGTGAATGCTATCAAGACAAAAATGTCAAAGCTTGAGAATATCGCAATGCGTCTGGCTATCAAACAAGCTGAAAACGAATGTATCATCGTCGACGACAGTTATCAGCTCGACCTTGGTTCACTAACTCCAGCTATCGACTATGTAGTGAATGTGGCTGCAAGCCATAAACTGAAATCAACTATCATTTTATCTGATTTTCCAGGTGTCGCAGACAACGAAAGCGGACTATATAAAGAGTTGGCCCACCTTGTAAGCCAGAAACACATCGATAGATTCATAGGTGTTGGTGCTACACTCAGCAAGTATAAATCATTATTTGACAACAGTATACAGACTGAGTTTTATACATCAAAAGATGAATTCCTCTCGTCTATCGCAAACAAGATACATTTTAAGAAAGAGGCTATTCTGATCAAGGGAGCAAGAAATTTCCATTTTGAGGATATTGAGGAAAAACTTAGCGAACGTATCCACGAGACACGTCTTGAAGTTAATCTATCCGCTCTTGCACGCAATTTCCACTATTTCCGCAGCCATTTGAAGAAAGAGACGAAGATGGTGAGCATGGTGAAAGCCAACGCATATGGAACAGGAGACATTGAGGTGTCAAGATGTTTGGTGGCAGAAGGTGTTGATTATCTAGCTGTTGCATTGGCAGACGAAGGTGTAATGCTTCGTAAGGCAGGAATCGACACTCCTATCATCGTGATGAATCCAGAGATGAACAGTTTCGCCAAAATGTTCGAGTATAACCTTGAACCTGAAATCTACAATTTCTCGATCGCCAAACAGATGATCGCAGATGCGGAGAAACGTGGAGAACGAGACTTCCCATTCCATTTGAAACTCGACACTGGCATGCACCGTCTTGGATTTGAGAAACAGGATCTGCCTGAATTGATCGCTTTGCTGAAATCACAAAACAGTATCCGTCCAAAATCGGTATTCTCACATTTGGTCGGTTCCGACGGTGTGCAATTCGACGATTTCACACTGCATCAGATAGCACTGTTTGAAGAGATGACAACCGTATTGAAGGCAGAATTCCCGTCGATCCTACGCCATATTCTTAATTCAGCAGGAATAGAGAGATTCAGCCAATATCAGTTTGACATGGTACGACTTGGCATCGGACACTACGGATTCTCTGGCATTGAAGGAAAGAGTCTTGAAGAAGTTTGCACGCTGAAAACCAAGATTTTGAATATCCGCAATGTGAAGAAAGGCGAAACTATCGGTTACGGACGTCAAGGAGTGACAGAGAGAGATTCCAAAATCGGAGTTATCGGTTTAGGCTATGCCGACGGATTAGACAGAGGTCTAGGATGTGGAGTCGGCGAAGTTGTGGTCAGAGGCAAAAAGGCCAAGATCATCGGCAGAGTATGTATGGATGTATGCATGATCGATCTGACTGATATTGATGCGATTGAAGGCGACGATGTAATCGTATTTGGTCCAGAAAACCCAATAGAAGGAGTCGCAGCCAAACTGAACACTATCTCATACGAAGTGTTGACCGGAGTCAACAACCGAGTTCAGAGAATATATGTGAGGGAATAAAATCAAATATATTGATTCACTTGTAGAGACGGGGCATGTCCCCGTCTTTTTTGTAACCGAGAGTGCCACTACACTTCGTTTCGTTCGGCTCTCCCGGTTACGGATATACCGTCTTCCGGACGAATGCTAACAAATATGGATGCTGCATTGTCACGTCTTGGCATGTTTCAAATAAATAGAATTTCTTAAAATAAAACATTTGATATACAGCACCATTTTTATAAATTCGCTTAAAATAAGGCATATAATTATGAAAATACTAACAACTATCATAGCATTACTGACAACCATTTATTGCTCAGCCCAGAATATAGATTGGGATGATTATACAGGTGATGAAAGAGAATTGAAAGGAAAGGTTAAGGAATTCCGCAAAAAGGAAATAAAAGGAAGTGACACGATAACAAGGTTTATCCGTAACTACAAAGAAAACGGAGATCTAATCACTCATGAAGAGAAACGAATCACTCATGAAGAGATATACAATGATAAAAAACAACTAATAAAAAAACGTTTGCTTAAAGACACAACGTTTACATACTATACGTATGATGAAGCAGGAAACTTAGCAGAAGAATATTATTTTGACGACAAAAAAAGAAAAATAAGCACAAAATACAAATATGAAAACAAGAATATAATATTTATATTACATACATACTGGCAAGATATGGGAAATGGATTTCCTATAAAAATTAATCACAGAACAACATATAAATATGACAATAACAACAACATTATTGAAAAAGCAGAAACTGGAGGCAATAAAGAAGTGGTTCAATACGTTTATGACGAAAAAAACAACATCATAAAAAAAACGATCAAAACAATATCGAACTACATGTTGACAGAAGATACAACTCAAACATACGAAAATGGAATAATAACAGCTGAGACAATTAAAAAATATCAAAACAACAAGATAAGAGAAAAAATAACACGTACATACAGAAACGGAAAATTATACAATGAGTACCAATGCACGGATGGACTCCATGAGATCGCCAATATAAAACACGACAAAAAAGATAGGATAATTTATCATCGTTCTAATGGTAGAGAGTATTATTATAAATATGATGAAAAAGACAGATTGATTGAATTTATTGATTATTGCTATAGATGCATGGGCAATACTATGATGGATCTGGCACATCAAATTTTATATAAATACAACGATAAAGATCAAATTGTTGAAGAATCCTTAAAAAAAGGTTCCAGTCCGTTTTATTTTTCTTTATATCCTAATGATATGCCATCATATATAATATATTACGAATACGACAAAAATGGAAATATGACAAAGAAGTCGAAATCAGGTGATGTATCAACCTGGAAATACGACGACCAAAATAATGTAGTGGAATACAAGAATAAAAGAAATGATTCTTTTAGAAAAAATACCTATGAATACGATAATGTCGGCAATATGACCCATGTTACGATGGAATATGTAAAGCAATATGAGTCCCAAAATACCTACAGAACATTTCACGAATACATCTACGAATATATTTATTATTAAGCAGATACAAGTAGAGACGGGGCATGTCCCCGTCTCTGTTGTTTTAGCGTCTGGAAGACGCTATTTGAGTAACAAGTGGGTGCCGAGCGAGCTACATAGTAGCGAGCGGCACCCTCGGCTATTCTGCACGACTGGCCATGTCTTTCTCGCTCCCGAGAGTGCCACTACACTTCGTTTCGTTCGGCTCTCCCGGTTACATATATATATCGTCTTCCAGATGATCTTGACTAAAACTCCATTCTGCTAAAGATTTAACATCTTCAATGTCAAGATCTAAAAGAGATGATATTTCTTCATCACTCTCACCTATTGATCTTAACCTTAACACATGCTTCTTAAATTCATTTGTATAACCTTCTGTGAAACCTTTTACATACCCTATCGCCCATCTCTCTGCATAGATATCACCATTTTCCTCACAAACATCCTCAACATAGTCGAAATCCTTGTCATCCATAGATTTACGGAAAGACTCTAAACAAAGATTGATCATTTTACGATTCTTCAAAGGAATCGAATAATCTTTTGAAAGTTCTGTCAGAACCTCCAAAACCATTTTTTTGAATTTTTCTAATTCCATACTGTTATAAATTTTAGTTAATAGCATTCATACAAGATAGTTGTCCAACTATCTTATTATCCAATTCTCTATTTCTATGTTTCTTAGATTTATAAAATCAGAGACATTTTCTGTTACTAGGACATACTTATTTACGATGGCAGTTGCCCCAATCAACAAATCAAAATTGTCATCAGCAGGAGTTCCCATCAATTGTAATCTAGTCTTTTCTTCTGCAAAAACATCTAAAGCAGAATCAATAGAAACCACATCTATTGCATTAATGAAAGCATCTAAATCTTGAGGAGGAAAAATTCTTCCTTTTCTTCTCATAAGTTCAGCACCATACTTTAGTTCTGCTACTGTAATTGAGGAAATGCAACAATTATCTAATCCTACACTTTCTATTCTTTCATCTATTTCATATTTGCCTCTAAGAAAAAACACACAGACATTAGTGTCTAAAAGAAATTTTCTATTCATACGCTTCTTCAAAATCATTCTTAAATTTCCTTGATGATTTCAAAGCCTCTATGATTTCTTCGTCAGATATGGAATCGTCTTTCCAAATTCCACAAAACTCACTTGTAGAATGTTTTTTGCTTGGAATCTTTTTCAATTTCGCAAGCATTTCTGTTAAAACTCCTATGACAGACTCAGACTTGATAGACAAGGCTTCTGTATTAATGTCTGCCAACAACTTGTTTCTTAACTCGATTTCTAATGTTGTCATAATCCTATTTTTATTTGAGACAAAGATAATACTATTTTACAAAAAATTCAACTTTAAGATTGTTTCTTTGCAAAATTGACAATTAGAGCAAACAACAGAGTGCAAAGGATATAAAATCAAAATTCGAAATGTAGGCTAGTCTCCGTCTTGTTGTTTTAGCGTCTGAAACGTCTACCAGACGAATATACTTAATTGCTGGAAAATCCATCTGTTGAATTTCTACATAACACTGCGATGCAACGTCTCTACAATACATACGACCTACCGTTTTTGTATTTCGGAACAGCCATTTTAAGATTTCGGAACAAACCTTTTATATATAGGAACAACCATATTATAATCTTCGGAACTGGCGATTTTATGACACTCAAATAGTTCATCTGACTCAAAAAATGTTTATATGTTTGCACAAAAATTAAGAAAAACGATGACGAAATTAAGTGTAAATATCAATAAGGTTGCCACTATCCGCAACGCGCGTGGAGGCAACATGCCAAATCTAGTGAAATTTGCTTTGGATTGCGAGCGTTTTGGTGCTCAAGGTATCACAGTGCATCCTCGTCCAGATGAGCGACATGTCCGCTATGCCGACGTGAATGAACTTAAACCGTTGCTTACTCAGGAATTTAATATAGAAGGTAACCCAGTGCCAAAATTCATCGAATTGGTCAACAGTGTTAAACCTGCACAAGTGACACTCGTGCCAGACGCAGAGGATGCCATCACCAGCAATGCAGGTTGGGATACAATCAAACATGCCGACTACTTGCGTAAGATAGTTGCTGATTTCAAAAGCCACGGAATCCGTGTTTCCCTATTTGTGGATCCCAAACCAGAAATGATTCGTAAAGCTGCAGAAATAGGAGCCGACCGTGTGGAACTTTACACTGAAGCTTACGCGACTCATTATGCAGCTGACCGCGAAAAATCCATAGCTCCATATGTAGAGGCCGCAAAAGTAGCGCGCGAATGTGGACTTGGACTTAATGCCGGACACGATTTAAGCCTAGAAAACCTGGCATATTTCCACCAGCAGATACCATGGTGTGACGAGGTTTCGATCGGACACGCACTTATCAGCGATGCCCTATATCTTGGCATAGAAGAGACAATACACCAATATCTTGAATGTCTAAAAGCGTAAACATTATTCATGAGAAGCGAACTGATTGTAATGCTTACCCACAACGACCTGACTGTGGAGAACGCATATGAAATATTTGAACAATGTCAGGATACCAAAGCTCTATATTGGGGTTTTAAGGAACAGCCACTCCCTATCGAAGAGATGAAACGAATCTATTCCAAGATGAAAGAGTGCGGCAAACGCACTGTTTTGGAAGTTGTGGCATATACAGAAGCAGAAGGACTTGAAGGTGCACAGATGGCTGCCACATGCGGATGCGACGTACTCATGGGCACATGCTACTCAGAATCCATACATAAACTCTGTCAGCAGCACAACATCGACTATATGCCATTTGTCGGCGATATTGTAGGCCGTCCTTCCATTCTGAAAGGCAGTATCGAAT
>JAEEGL016190699.1_pt1 | contig 17888 bp, 15 predicted proteins | sample 9134231 | NCBI WGS metagenome assembly JAEEGL01 (sample SAMN16246548, study PRJNA631951) | gut metagenome | biome: gut microbiome; feature: rumen; material: fiber-attached | host: Bos | place: Iran: Karaj | collected 2018-10 | reverse complement strand
CCCCAATCCCCAATCCCCAATCCCCAATCCCCAATCCCCAATAAAAAAAAGAATATTTTTTCTCATTATTTTTATTTATTTAATTTTTTTTGAGAATTATTTTTTACTTATTATTATTATAATTTTTTATATTAAAGTTAAAAATGCCATAAAAAAATACTTGATTTCTAGGATGGTTTATTAAATAAAAACAAATACTTTAATTTTCTTTCAAATAAACTCAAATTAAATAAAAGGAATTACATAAAATTAATTTTTTAAAAAATAATCCATAAAATAAAAAGTATTTTACTAAAGAAGCTAAAGATGAATAAAAGTTTATCTATTTCTTTTTATTTCTTTAAATGAATTAATGTTTGTCCATTATATTTTGAATATTTTATCTGATAATTGTTATTTAATAACTTATTTTAAATATTATGTTTTAATTTAATTTATTTGGCTCTTAAAATGAATTTATTTGAATTTTTCTTTCATTATTTTATCCCTTTATTGAAATTAAAAAAAAATTTAAAATTTCTTTCTTTTTTTGATAGAGAAACATTATTATTAAAGTCATAAAATATTTAAAATCTAAATTTTAGTAAATCTATTTTTTTAAAGAAAATAATACTGAGAAAAATGTTTTATATTTTTTATAAATATTTTATTAATGAGCAAATATTGTTATCGTTCATAAGCAACAAAACAAAGAATAAAAAGGTTTACGTAATTTTTTTCAATAATTAAAATTTAAATAAACTATTTTTCTTTTATTTTTAAATTTAATTATGATTTAAATAAAAAAAAGTCATAACATAAAAAATAAAAATTATATTTTATAATATTATTGCTCTTCTTCGGATTTTATTATCCATAAATTTTGAAAATTGAAACAATAAATGAGAATCTATAAAATTATCTTCATTTATCCATATTTATTATTAATATAATTAAAATCTAGTATTAAACAGTATGTTTTTATTTTTTTTGATTATAATAATTAAATATTCTTTTGTAATTATGAAATTAAAATATCATGAGAAAAAAAATAAGACTTTTAGAAGAAATATAACATTTAAATAATCTTTGAAAAATCTCTAAAAATTATAAAAAAAAATTCATTTTTTCTTTTTTAATTTTATATCAAATTGTTGAAAATATGTAAAGAAATAATATAAAATATAAATCAAAAAACTAAAATGAGAACTCAAACATATAAAGTATTTTCAAACGAAAATTTAATAAACATTATAATTCCTTTCCTTTCCATAAACGATATTATAAATTTAACATCCAGTAATAAAACAATAAAAGAAAATAATGATAAAATTTACAAGGAAATATGTAAAAAAATTTATAGTTCTTCATATGATGAATATAGTATTATATATCCTTTAGAAAATAATTATAGAAGAAAAAATGAAGAATTAACAATTGAATTTAATAATAATTTTAATTGGAGAAGATTTTTCATAAGAGGAAAACAAATTGAATTTCTTTTTAAAAAAAATTTAAATATTGAGAATATTCCTTCATTTAAAAATGATACTATTACATTTTATAAACAATTCTTTTCAATTTTAAAAGGTATAATTTTTATATAAAAAAAAATTTTTAGAATTTTGGGCAATTCCTCCTTTAAGAAAACAAAATTTATTTGTTGAAAATGATTTAAATTCTTCTCATCAAATTTATCTTTATGATTATTTATATGAACAACAAGATATTTTTCATTTTTATCAAAAACAAATTGAAAATAATTTTTTAGACAATAATATCGAAATTAAATGTAGAAGAGAAAGTTGTTTATATTCTGAAACTTTAAAAAAGTTTAATTCATTAGATTTTATTGATGAAGATTTAGAAATTTTAGAAAATTTAAGATTTTATTCTTTAAATAATGAAAATTTTAATTTTTTAAATTTAAATCAAGAAGAAATGAATAATAAATGTTTAAATTTTGAAAAAAATATGGATGAATATTTCAAAGAAATTTATAGAGAAAGAATTATAAATAAAAATGGAAATCCTTTAATAACATTATTAATAACTTTATTTTTAAGTATTTCTTATTTTTGCATGTTAACTTATTTAGAAATAATTAATCAAAATTCAGAAATTTTATTATTGGATAATTTTATAAAGAGATATAAATCGTTTGTGGATGGGGCAATTCATATAAATAATAAATTAGAAAATTTAAATGTTATAATTAATTTAATTTATGAAAAATTATTAAATGGTTCTCAATCTTTAGAACCTAAATTTAGTATATATAGATTAATGTTAATTTTGTATAATAGAATTATAATAAATCCTTTAACTGATCAAACTCAAAATAAAAATGTGATAAAAATTACTTCTAATATTTATGATATATATCTGAAGAAAGAGTTAAGAAAAATTGAAGATAAAAATACAAGGCTAAGTAATTCATTATCATCAACCAATGATAATTCGGTAAGTAATTATGATGATTTAATTACAAATTTAAATAGTTTAATTGATTATAATAATGGTGAAGATTCTGATTTTCTAATTAGTCAATTTTTAGAAAATATTCCATCAATTTTAATAGATAGTATTTGTGATGAATATTCTGTTTTTTATATTAATTCAACAAAATTCCCTATATATGGAAATTATAAAAAATTACAAGATTCTTTTGCTAATGTTATTATCAATAATTTTAGTAAATTTCCAAATTTAATATGGGATTATAAATATATTGATTTCATAAAAGAAAATGAATTCATCAATGAAAAATTTATTAATTTGAGTAAATTAAATATTTGCTATTGTTTATATAAAGAAATAATGAAACAATGTTTAAAAGAATTAGAAAAAAATTTTAAAGAAGAAGAATTTAATATTGATTTTTTAAATGCTTTTAGAGATGATAGTAAATGTAAAATTATTATTTTTTTTAAATATAGGCCCTTTGATAAAAGAAATTAATGAAATTATAACCTCCACAGTCATAGAAGACCCCTTAAATCAAAATGAAATTAAATTGAATTTAGACAATCAATTTTCGAAAAGTGAATTATATAAACTTATTGAAGAAACTGTAATTTTTTTTTAATTTTTAGAATGAATGGATGACGAATTTAATTGAAAGTCAAAAAGAAGAAGATGAAAATGTATTTAAAGAAACTAAAAGAAGAAATATTTTATTTACGAAAAAAATTTATAACCAAAAACTTTGGAGTTTCAATTTAAATATAAATATCGAAGAAATTATGGATTTAGTAAATCCTTTAGAGTTTTGAATTTTAATTATAGATTTAATTTTTAGAAAACATTTAAGTACAAATTTTATCATTATTAGTAAAGATTTATTCAATCAAACATTATTAAGTTTTAATAATATATCTTTTCTTTTATAAATATATCTTAGATAAATAAAACAATTGTTTAAATATAAAATAAAAAATAAAATATTAAAAAAGAAGTAAAATAACATATTAAACAGGTGATTTTATCTTTAAAAATTTATAGTAATTTTGAAAAAATCCTTTTTATTTTTTCTTAACAAGGATTAAAAAACAAAAAAGGCAAAACAAAAACCATTTCTAAAAAAAATTAAAAATAAAAAAATTAAAAAAATATAAAATAATAAAAATTTAAAAAACTAAAATATAATGAGCAACAAAAGAAATATACCTCTATTTGGATAGTAAAAACTGGGAAAAATTCCATTTAGAATAACTCATGTTTCATCTCAAGTACCAGATTATCAAATGAAAGAATGATTAAATCACACTCTTTTTTAAAGACGATGGTTATCAGCACGATTTTGTAATTATCCTCAAGAACTTCTTCTTCAATTTCAAAAACCAATAAGAATGAGAGAAATACAAATTTTTTTTCATCAATATATTATTGCATTAAAAATCGAAATTTAAATTTTTCTCCTCAAAATGATGAATTTAAAAAATAGGTCATTTAATTTTAGATTGAAATGAAAGAAGTAATTTCCAAGCAAGAGAATTAAAAACTGATGATACTGATTATAATTGTATTCAAGTTAAATTTAATTTAAAGAGATTTCACATTAATACCCATAATATTTATGCACAAGTTGGTGTAATTGCTATTTCAATTTTAGGAGAATATACTAATAAATTATATTAATAAAGTGTATAATTTAGAAGATATTTTGGAAAAAATAGAAGATGAAATGATTTATGATCCTTCTACTTTAAAAAGATTAAAAGATTTATAAAAGTTAAACAAAAAACTGTTAAATTTTAAGATTTTGATGAAGCTAAAAGAATTAAAGTTGCTATTGATAGTTTAAAAAGTGTTAGTCAAGGTTTAATTAAATTAGAAGAAAGCAAAAATTTGCTATTAAAAATGATGATTTTGAATTGCTTAATTAATTAAATGTGAAATTGATAGATTAAGAAATAGAGTTGGTGGAGTAAATTTAAATGAAATTAATAGGAAAATTAGAGAGCAAAATTAATATAATAATAATATTAATTTAAATGAATGGTAAACATATAATACTAAGAATTTTAATGAAACTCAACAACCAAGATTACTTCCTGGAAAAAAAGAAATTTCAACCAAAATGAATATGAAATGGAAGCAGATGAAGATTTATATTGTATTAGAAATAATATAAATAATGGATACCAATTAGAAAATCCAATTGATAATCAAAGAGTAGGAAATAATATTCCTTTTGTTCGAATTGTTGAACAACAATTGAAGAAGTAAAATAATAAAAATAAAAATAAAAATAATAATAATAATAATAAAAATAAAAATAATAATAATAATAATAAAAATAAAAATAATAATAATAATAATAAAAATAAAAATAAAAAAAATAAAAATAATAATAATAATAATAATAATAATAATAATAATAATAATAATAATAATAATAATAATAATAATAATAATAATAATAATAATATAATAATATAATAATAATAATAATAATAATAATAATATAATAAATAATAATAATGGAATTATAATAACATTGGAACAGGAGGAATTGGAGTAGAACTAAAATAATTTATTTTGATAGTCAAAAAGTAGGAAATATAAATGATTTTAATCAAATGCAAGAAAACAATTAAAATTAGAAGGTTATATTAAAAAAGATAATATAGTTGAAGAAAATTCAATTCCAGCTGAATATTATAAAATTCCTGAACCATTAATTCCTATATTATCATTTCAAATTATTAAACAAATATTTTCTAAAGTTTAGAAAAGTATTGAAAGTGGATTTAACAATTACAAGATAAAGTTTTAAAATATCCAAATTCAACTTTATTTGGAAATAAATCAACAAAGAAATTACAGTCACAACTTTAGGAGTATGGGCTTCTTCTTTATAAAATAATATTTCTCAATCACTAATTACAGCTATGGAAATGATAAAAGTAATTTTTCGAAAATTTAGAAATATTCATCGTGAAGGAAATTTAAGAATAGTTTTTGCTAAATATGCAAATGTTAGTATAAGATTATTAATAGAAAGAATAGGAGAATCGATTTTACAATTAAAATAAAAAGAAGAAAATCCTTTATTAGAATTTGTTAATTATAATTTAATAGGAAGTAGAGTATTATTCGAAGATTTTTAATATCAGGTCAAATAAAAAAAATATTAGTAAATTATCAAAGCATTTAATAGGAAGATATATTTTTTTAACAAGATTAATAGGAAATTTTGGATATAAAGAAAATGAAGTTCCCTTATCATCAATAATGACTTATGCAATAAAAGGATAAACAAATCCTCAAAATTTATTAAGAGAACCAGGATTATATTAAAAGTTTCATTATATATATATTCATTTGAAAAAGTAAGAAATTATTTCCAAGATTTAAGATAAACAAATATCTTCATATTATTTATTTCTTATGGTAATAAAATTTTTTTAAATTTTGTAATTAATTTTAAAGAATTTATTCAAAAGCATAAATCTTTAACTTCAAAAAAATGATGTTAATGATATTAATTATATTCTAATTTATAGAAAATATTTGAAATGTTTTGATTAAAAAAATTGGAAATTAAAAATTTTAATTAATTTAACAATTTAAAATAATTTTTTGTTCATATAAATACACAAAATACAACAAATAACACCAAGCCAAATAGAATATATTAAAAGGTTAATATTAACTTTTTTAATATAAATTTTATTAAAATCTAAAAAATCTTTAAGTTCATTTGATTTCTTTTTATTATCTATAGTATTATCATTTGAATTTCTAAATTCAGGTAAATTTAGATTTTCTAAATCTCCTTTTTTAATTTTAATTTTATAAAAACCTTCAATAAAATCTTTAAAATCTTTAATATAAAAATTATCATCAAAATCTTTACATAAATCTGAATTAATAATATAATGTTGAAGTGAATTAATATAACTATCTTTTCTTCTTACTTTTTTTTTCATAGTTTTCCCTAAAATTAAACTTTTATTTTGAGAATCATTATCATCTTCATTTATAGCTTTTGATATTCTATTATCTTTTAAATCTATTAATTTATTAAAAGAAAAATCTTCAGTTAATCTTTTTTCAGCTCTTCTATTTTTAAATTTATTTGGGATTACTATAATTGTGAATTCATTATTTGTTTCAATATTATTTTCTTCCTCATATTGATCATCATATATATGAGTTGTTTTATGAAAATATAAATAGATTTTATCAAATCTTTCTTTTGATAAGAAATTTTTTATTTTTTTTATTACATAATGTCTTTCGTTTATAAATTTATTATTATAAAAAAAATCCTGAAAATTCATTTTTTTAAATTCTTTCCATTTTTTAGTATTTTCATTTTTAGGACTTATAATTTTTAATTTTTGAAACATTAAACTTTCTAAAGTTTGAAATCTAATAGTCATTGCAATATAACCTTTAAATCCAAAAAAATCTTTAATTTTAATATCATCAATTTCACTTTGATTATTTATATCACTATTAAAGTTATCTTTATCACAATTAAAAATTATATTCGAAATAATAAAATGAAAATCAGAAGATTCTCTTTTTTTTTGATTTAACCAAATTTCAATTCCATATTTAATCAAAGTATATTTAAATTTTTTAAAAGAAGTATTACCATCAAATTTTAACTCAGAATAAAAATTATATTCACCAAATAAACTTATTATACTTAAATTTGTTTTAATCCAAATTTCATCAGCATTTAAATCACAATATACAACATCTCCATTATTTAAACAACTTTCTATTTTTTTATCTTCTGAAATTTCTATATTATTTATCTTTTCAATTCTTAAATTTTTTAATTCTTGATATTCTGGATATTTTTCAAAAGCTTTTATAATTTTTTCACATAATTTATTTGTGGAATCTGTATTATCTATAATGATTACTACTTTTGGAGAATTTTCTATGTTTAATTCAGCGTAAATTTCTAATTGTTTTAAGAATTTTTGTTCTCTATCATAAAAAATAAATTTTGAGTTATTTGAATTTTTTTCCTTTATTATATTTGATAAGGTATCTAATGAACCCTCTGAGTCAGTTATAAAATTATCTGACAAATCTTTTTTTATTCCAAACATTTTTATGTATTTTTTTTTGTTAGAAAGAAAAAAATAATAAAAAAATAAAAACTAATTTGAAAATTGAAAAAATTTTTATTATTGGAAAACAGGTAAAAAAGCAAATAAAAAGAAAATAGGAGATATAATTTATTTTATTTATTTCTTTTTATAAGTTGAATAAAAAATTTATTTATTTACTTGTAATTATAATTTTAATTTATTCATGAATTTTAATTTTATTTTTTCCTTTCATTTTTTACTTTATTTTAAATAAATATTTTTTGATTTTTTATGTCAAAAAATTTCATTTGGGGAAATTATAATTATAATAATATTCCTGGGTTACAAGAAAAAATAACTCAAAAATTAAAAGATGTTAAAAATACAATTTCTGAAAATATTGAAAATGTTAAAAATAATAATGTTGTAAATAATATAAAAGAAAAAGTGAAAAATTCAAATATTTTAGAATCATTAACTGATAAAGTAAATGCTTTATCTGAAAATATTAATAAAAAATTATTTAAAAAAGATAATGATAATAATAATGAAGAGCAAATAGTTAATCAATTTAAATTAACAATAAATATAACTGATCATTTAATGAAAGTAATTGGAACAAAAGAGGTTATTTATTATAAGATAAATTTATATTCCTCACTTTCAAATAAAAGTTGGGATATATATCATAAATATAATGAATTTTTAGATTTAAATGAACTTTTAAATAAATTTTATATAAACATTCCTAAAATAGATTTACCAAAAAATATTAATAAAATTATCCCTGTATTATCTGAACACAGGCAATTAATTGAAAATTTAGATAATTTTTTAAAAACAATTATAACAAGACAAGATTTAATTTCTTCAAAATATGTTATAAATTTTTTAAAATTAGAAAACCATTATAAAGGAATATCATTATTTCATCCTTTAGAATTATATGAAACAAACGAAAATATTCAATTTGAAGTATCTAATATGTTTTATTACCAAAAAGCAAGATTACTTTTTATAGGAACTGGATTAGCACAAAATAAACTTATTGATGGTATTACTTCTAAAATTCATAGTATGTTTAAAAAAAATTCTTCTTCTTTTAAAGCAGTAAAAGGACAAATTTTAATATATAATATAATAAGTAGTCATGATGGGGAAATAATGTTTATTGAATTATTTTCTAAAGATTTATATAGTGAAGTTTCTTCACTTGATTATTTTTTTGAAAAAAATTGTTTATGTATTGGGATGAGTAATGGAGAAATTCAATTATATAAAATATATACTACAGAATCTAGTGAAACTTCAAAAGAATTTGTTGAATATTCAGGAAATATAACTTGTCACTATACTCCTATTTTAGGATGTTTAATAAATTTTGAATTAGCATATATTTATTCATTTGCAAAATATGACCAAACAATTAAAATTAGTGAAATCAATTATACTACTCTGATGAAAGAAAGTTTAATAATAAAAAATAAATTATTAGATATTGATTCCAGTATTTCTGATCAAAGAATTTTAATTTGTGATATTAAAGGTAATGTTCATATTATTGATATAACTCAAGATTATTTAGAGCCTAAAGTTATTCAAGTTATTTATGATATGATAGATCCTAAGAAATTATCTTTATTTAAAATTCAATATATAAAAGATTCAAATTTTCTTTTTGTGGGACAAAAAGATGGTCAATTATCTATATATTATATAGAAGATTTTACAATAAAAAAAATTAAAAATGTAAATTTTTTCTCAAATATAGAAATTAGAGATGTTTGTGTTAATGAAAAAAATGAATTATATATAGCATTAAGTAATGGAAGTATTTCTATATATAAACATAATTTTCAGAATGCAGATTATATTTTGGATGCTCATTTAAAAGGAGTTTGTTGTTTATTTTGGAATATTGAAAAAAAATCACTTTTATCAGGAGGTGAAGATAAATATATAAAAATGAATCAAATTCCTATAAAATTTCCTTCTGATTTAATCAGAGAAAATGAGAGTGAAAATAATAGAAATATTTTTAATGATATATTTAATAATTTTGATTCTTTAGGGATTTATCAAAATAATAATAAAAATAATTATGATTTATATAGTTTTGATATTTATGCAAAAACAATTTATTCTGAAGATTTAGACGGTTGGTCAAGTGAAATAAATTAAATTTAAAAATAATATAAAATTTAAATTATTAAAAATTAATTCTTTTCATTATAATTATGGTAATTATTATCATTATTTTTCTCATTTAATTCTTCTTGAACTTTTTTTAATCTATTATTTAAATCTTGTTCCATATTTTTTATTGACATAAGTGAGAGATAAAAGCTATTTAAAATTTCATTGATTTCATTATCATTAACATATAATTTATCATTAGAATCTTGATCTTCAACATCATAACCATATTCATTTCTTTTATTAAATAAATTATTATTTCCTTTATCTTGTAATTTATCATTCATTTCTTCAATATCATTTCCAATTTCATTTACTTTTTCAGAAATAGTATTAATATTATTATAAAATTGTCCGTCTTTATTATCACCATTAGGTAATTGACTAACATTATCTAAAGTTCTTTTTAATTTTCTATGCATAAATTCTAATTGAGCAATCATTTGATCTCCAGTTTCATTTATATCTTTTAATTTATTTAAAGTTGAATTTGAATTGTTTTGTAATTTTTCTCTATATGACATTATTTCTCTTACAGAATCAAAACAAGAATTTAATTGTAAATCTAATATTTGAAATTTATCTGTTAATTGACTCATTTTTGATTGTTGTTGTTCTAATGTATTATTCCATGAATTTACAGCTTCTTCTATTGTTTTTTTTTCTAAGGCAGCTATTGTCATTTGATCTAATTCAATTATATCATTTAAAAGTTGTTCTGGACTTTTAATATTTAATTTATTTTGGTCTTCTTTTTTTTTATTTGGATCATTTTGATTTGATGAGGTATTAATTGTATTATTATTATTATTATTATTATCATTATTACTAGTATCATTCTGATTTAAATTTTTATTATTCTGATTATTGGGAATTTTTTGTGTATTTGGGGTATTATTTAAATTTCCAAAAGGAGGATTTGATGATGATGTTTGGCTGGTTGATTGTTGATTTAAATTAAATATATTATTTTGGTTATTTAACTCAGTTTTATTATTGTTACTTAAATTTGAATTTATATTAGTTTGGTTGTTCATATTAAATAAATTTGCATTAGACTGTGGAAATAAATTTTTTGTTTCTGAAGATTTATTGATGTTATTATTAATCCCAAAAAGTGGTTTATTTTCTTTTTGATTATTGTCATTGACCCCGAAATTAAAAGTGTTATTATTAGACATTTATTTTATTATTTATATTTAAAAGAATTAATTATTCATAACAAAAAATTATTTTTGAATTAATTTTTATTTAAAAATTATAGTATGTCTACTGATTTAGAAGAAAATGAAAAAAAAAAATAAATTTTTCGAAAGATGAATTATCAACACCCAAAAATAAATATCTATACAATAGAGATGATTATGTAATTAATAATTGTCAATCCCCAAAAATAATATTAATTTCAATGATTATTTCAGTTTCTTATAATTTAATTTTTGGAATTTTATTATTGATTTATAATGAAAAATCCCTTCCTAATAATTGTAAAAATTTAAAATGGTGTAATAGAATAGTATATTTTTTTCTTTTTATTTCGGCAATTTTAATTATTTATTTAGGAATAATTCAAATAAAAAATTATATTGATTCTGAATTTATTCAAAAAACTTTAAGAAGAAGAACAATAATTAATGGATCAATAACATTATTTATTACATTGATTTTAACAATAATTTATTCCTCAACAAAAAATAAAAAAATTTGTGGCCATGTGGCAAAAATTGATTTAGTATTTATTATTTTTGAATGGATAATAATTTTTATGACATTATCTTGTTTTTTTAGTATATTTTTCTATATTATATGTTGTAAATCAAAAAACAAAGATTATAATGAGGATGATGAAATTAAAGAGGAAGATATGAAAAAATATATTTAAAATTTTTTATGTAATTAATGTTTCTATTATTTATATATTTTAATAATCTTCATTAAATCTAAAATTAATTTTTATTTTATTTAATATGAAAACAATTATTGAAAAATTTAATGATCCTCAACAATTATCTTATGAATTACAGAAAAGGAAAAAAGATGTATTTTTTTGGATAGCTGCAATCACAATAGTAACATTTATAACAATTTTTATATCAAGTAATGATTATTCTTTCCTTTTAGTGTTATCTGCTTTAGCTCAAATGTTTGCATTTATAATAGTATTAATAAAAATTTATTCAATTCAAAATTCATCTGGATTATCAGTAAATACATTAATATGTTATGCTTTATTATTGACAGCAAGATTATTTACAAATTTATTATTTAGCGGTTATTTACCAAGTGATAATTCAGGTGATTGGTTTTATCAATTAACAGAATTTATATCTTTATTGTGTGTTTTATTATTAATATTTTTAACTTTAAAAGTATATAAAGAAACTTCAGATTATAAAAATGATAAAGTTCCTTTTTATTATTTAGCAATTCCAACTTTTATTTTAGCATGTATTGTGCATACTTCATTAAATGGGTTTTTACCTACTGATATAACATGGTCTTTTTCAATGTATTTAGAAGCTGTTGCAATATTTCCTCAAATTCAATTATTTGTTGTCAAACAAGGACAAATTGAAACTTATACAAGTCATTATGTTGCTTTATGTGGTTTAAGTAGGTTATTATCATTAATTTTTTGGTGGGATACATATCCTGAATTAAATACTGATGAAGGAAATTCTATTTCATTATTTTGTGGATATTGTGGTTATTTTATTATTGCTTCACAAGTTATTCAATTACTAATTATGCTGGATTATTATTATTTATATTTTAAAAGTTTATTTAAAGGAGAATCAATGAATACTCTTAATATTTAATTATATAAATGATTTTAAAAATTAAAATTATTTATTTTTTTAAAATTAAACTTTAACAGAAAAATTAGAAATTTTAAGTGTCATTTAAATTTTATTCATAATGGTAAATTAAAACAAATGAAATTTATTTTATACATTTTTAATATGTAAAATTAATGATTTGTTAAAATAATCTTATTACAATAAATAATTAATTAAATTCTAAGTTATTTATTTAAAAGTTTAATTATTATTCTTTATAAAAAATTAAATTATGTCTAAATCAAAATCAAATTATCATATTTTTAAATTTAATGATAACAATAATAAAAATACTCATAAACTGCATATGAAAAATATATTTTCTGATGAATTTTCAAATAATCAAACAATACCTAAGAAAATTAATATCCTGTTAACTTCCATAAATTCAGATATTGCAAAATTCAAAATTAGGAAAGAACTGACAAAAAAATTATTATCTACTGATAGAGAAAGTTATACATATAGAACTAATATTAATAAAGATGAAATTATTTTTAATAAAACACATAAAAATTTCAATTTAAAATTTTTTTCTAAAGTTAAAAAACACAATTATATAAAAAGTTTATTTAAAAACTTTTTAAAAAGTCTTCAAAAACATTTTTTCCATATATATACAGATTTCGAAAGTTATTTTAACTTATTTTTAAATGAGAATGAAAAAATAAAAAACTCTGATTTATATCAATATGATATTTTTAAATCAGTTTTAGAAAAATTTAGAGAAAAAAATAATATTTCAAAAAATGATATCACAACAAATAACTTATATTTAATTGTTTTGGAGGAATTATTAAGAGATTATGTAAATTTACTTATTCAATACACCTCAAATAATTGTACTTCCTTTATTTTAAATTTTTTAAATGCTTATAAAAGAATAATGATAACAAACTTTGAAATATATTCAGAAAAAATTTCAATTAAGGATGAACAAATCAAAACATTAAGAGAAACTATGGATTTATTAAAAGAAAGAATTTCTAACTTTGAAAATATTCAATATGATAAAGATTCAGAAAGAAAAAGATTTGAAGAAAGTAAAAAAAATTTAGAAAATATAATTGAAACTCAATCAAAAGATATAGATAATTTAAGGGCAAAGATTACTGAACTTGAAGGAGAAATTTCAATTAAAGATTACAAAATTAAAATGTTATCAAATAAACAAGACGAAAAAAAAGTAATAAATAATCTAAATGAAAATATTGATGATGAATATGAAGAAAGATTAGGATATAAATATTTATTAAAAGAACGTCTTGAAAGAATCAGATATAAGAAATTTAAAACAAATATTCAAAATAAAAATTTAAAACTAAATGAATGATAGAACATAAAGTTATAAATAATAATTAAAGTATATTAAATAGTTAAGTTAAAATATTGATTATATAAAATAATTCTAATTATACAAATTAAATTGAAATACATTATCAGAATTAATATATTTTTTCTAGATAAAATAAATTTTAAAATATAGAATCAATCAGTCATATAACAACATTTAATTAATATGAATTTTTTGAAATTATTTAAATTCACATAATAGACCATATTACTATATTAATGTACATGAATATTTTAATAAATCTTAAAATATATTGAATAACTATTATGCTATTTGAGTAATTCATATATATAATATTCTTGTTTATAATAATTAATTTTTTAAAAATGTCGAAAAGAAACACAGATCTAAATATGACTTCATCAAAAATATATTCTTGTGATTCTATCAATGTTAATTATTTATCAACAGAATCCATAAAAACAAATTCAAAGTTATTAACTAGAAATCCTTTAAATCATTCAAATCATAAAATTTTACTTACATCAATTTATGATTTACCATTACTAAATAAAGCAAAGAAAAATGCCCAACCTTCAAAATCAGAAAGAAGTGAAGATAAAATAAAAATAGTAAAAAAATATAAAGTAAATTCATTATTAAAAACTTTTCAAAATAATCAATTAAAAAAAAATAAAAATGAATCTTTTAATGGGAAAAATCATTATAAAACAGAATTAAATTCTCCAGAAAAAGAAGAAAAAGAACTTAAAAAAAAAGATTTAACAACATCAAAAATTGAAACTCTTTTAAAAGATAAATTTTATATTGATGTAGAAAATAGACTTTCAAGTAATTTTAGAAGTAGAAAATTTATGGATGAAATGCTTAGAGATAGACTTGTTCATTTAAAAAAAATTTCTACTTTTTGGAAAGGAGTTGCTGATTATGTTAATCCTATAATTTCAATTGAAAAATTTAAAGTTCATAAAATAAAAAATGGATTTCCAATTGAAACAGAAGAAAAAAAACCAAATATTAAAAAATATGTTCCTAAACTTTATACTGGTGATGTTATTAGTAAAATGATTCATGAAAATAAAAAACAAAGAGAGAAAATACTTCTTCAAAAATTAATTGAAGAAAAAAAGGATTATAACTTTTATAATTATTAAATATAAATAATTATTCAATTTTAAATTTATAAATATGAAAAATTTAGATATATAATTATTAAAATTTAAAAATAAAATGTATTCCTTAACAAATGAAGAAGATGATTATTATTGTCATATATTATGTGGCTGTGGAAGGAAATATAGAGCAGAAGAAATGTATATTTGTTATAATTGTAATAAAGTAATGTGTAGATTTTGTATATCTTCTGAATACGAATATTCAGGATGTAAAAATAGTTGTTCGCGAAATAGAATAATAAGTAAACAAAGTTCAAATGATAAAAAAAATAAATGTGATGTTTGTTTAGAATGTCCAAAATGTTTTTCAGCTTTAATCAAAAGAAATTTAAATGGTAATTTCATGTATGTTTGTTCTTATTGTTATTATGACACATCAAATATAAGACTTTCAAAGACTAAAGAAGTTGAATTAGATCTTACTGTTGGAAAAATACAAGAATCTTCTTCTGGAGGTTATTTAAAAAAAATGTATGTTTACATATGTAAAAAATTAAAAGATAATATGTTTTCAGATAATAAAATGAAAATACCTGTGAGTAAAAATAACTATTCAACAACTACAGAAATAAAACAAATTGTCAATAAAGCAATGGAACAAGGTCCTTGGAGTATAGAAAAATTAGAAAAAGAAATAAAAAACGAAATCGATGAAATTGAAGAAAAAGAACAATTACCAATAAAATATGATGATTCATATATTAAAAATGCTAATTTATATACTGCTTTTACTCTAATTATGCAGTATATTGGAACTTCAATTGATTATTCTGATAATGATATAAATAATATTGATGAATTAAAAGAAAAGCTAATGGATGATTTAAATCCTAGATATATTTCTAATTTAGAACAAAGATATAATCATGTTATATTTCAACATCCTTATGTTGAAATGCAATTTCCAAATTTTTTTGATTTAATTCCAAATAAATCTGAAGTTGTTAAAAAATGTAAACAATGTAGAAAGATTATTATTCAAGCTGCTGCTGCTGATTATGTTGGAGATAATAGAATTAAAACTATTAAATTTGATATTGGACATATGTTTATTAAACAATTTCCAGTAGAAAGTATATATAAAATTGATCTTGAAAATAAAGTTTTAATGATTAAATTTTTACTTTATGAATTTAAAGAAGTTACTTTACATTTTAAAGAAGATGAAACGAGTGAAGTAAAATGTATTATTCCTGAAGATTCTTATATAATTGGAACTGCTATTCCTGAAGATGACTTTATATTTAAAAGTACTGAAAAATCAATTATTGTTAATTTTAAATTTAAAGATGATTACATAAATAAGTTAATAAAAGACTCTTATCATATATTTAAATTATTAATTGAAGCTGAATATGACAGAGGAGGAGTTGAAACTAAATCTAAATTACATTATGGAACTGAAATTAAATTTAAAATAAATTGACAAAAATATTGAAAAAAAATTATAGAATTATTAAATTATAATTTTTGATTATATATTATTTCTGAGTAAAAGTTTCAAAATTTTTTAATTAAATATTTCATTAATTTAAATTAGAAAAATATAAATTTTAAAAATTATTTTTTCTGTTATTCCTTTTTTCCTTTATATTTTTATAAAGAATAGAAATTTCATCTATATTTTGTTCCCTACGAGGTAATACTTGATATCTAAAATCACTTTTTTTTATTCTGTTATAATTTTTTAAAGCTGAAACTGTTGTAGTATATGAAAGGTTGAAATTATTATTATTATTTTTATTAAAAATATCTTCAAATTTTGGAGAAATAGAATTTCTAAAAGAATTAGATATAAAATCAATTTCTTTTTTTATTCTTGTTTTATATTTTTTATTTGAATTTGTCCTATATTTAATTAAGTTATCATTTGAAGGATATAAATTATGAAATAACATTTGTTCATTATTTATTTTTGAAAGATCATTTTGATTTAAAATATTAGAAGAGATTCTTCTAATTTTTAAACTACTTTGTCTTGTTTTGTTGTTTCTTGGCGTTAAAATACTATTTTGTAACTTATAAGAAAATACATTATAATCAGAAGGAATTGTTTCTATATTATAATTGATATCTCTCATTGAATAATTATTATTTAAATTTTCTCTTTTATTAAATTCTGATGACATAATCTAAATTTTATTAAAACAATCGTTTACTCTTTTTAATTTTTCTTTGAAACTAGACATTTTTCTTTTTAAAATAAATAAATAAAAATAAATAAATATAAATAATTTTTTTATTTCTTCAAATTAATTAAATTAATTATTAAAAAAAAAATCATTTTCTTTAACTAATTCATCTTTATTGACAATTTTTCTACAAAGAGGACATTTATTATTATTATTAAATAAATAATTCCAACAATTAATACAAAGTATATGATTACATTTAGCTCTATATAATATTTTTAAATCTTCAGAGAAACAAACAGGACATTTAACTTGAGCAAATAAATCATCATCATCATTCCTTTCTTTTTTTTGACCTAAAAGATTAAAATCAACTAAATCAAGTTTATTATTTTTTTCACTAGACATATCATCATAAAATTTTTGAATTACATTTAAATACTTTTGGAATTCATATTCATAGTCAAAATATCTAATTTGACAAATAGTTTTTAACCAATCTGAAAATAAATCAATGTGTTCTTTAAATCTAGAATCAATACAAATTAAACATCCATAATCATGAATATGTCTTATAATTCTTCCAAGACATTGATTAGTTGTTTTCATAGCTTCAATAACATACCATTTAGCCCCTGAAAGAGGTGCATTATTAATAAATATATTTGAAGACTTATTACAATATTCTT
>JAEEGL011513927.1_pt1 | contig 17888 bp, 15 predicted proteins | sample 9134231 | NCBI WGS metagenome assembly JAEEGL01 (sample SAMN16246548, study PRJNA631951) | gut metagenome | biome: gut microbiome; feature: rumen; material: fiber-attached | host: Bos | place: Iran: Karaj | collected 2018-10 | reverse complement strand
CTTTCGTGACCGGTCAGGTGCCTGTACAGAAGATAGACATGTTCTATGAAGGCGATGAGGACTTTAACAGGCTTGAAATGCATAAGCACGGGAACCTTCTTTGCATCGATGGAGGGTGTGCGATAGGAAAAAATACAGAGATAAACAATGGTGCGATCTTCTTACGACTTGATGATATGGTCGAATTTCCGGTCCCGATCGTTTGAAACCATATATAGTCTGTGACTTTTTCAGTCACAACAACAGATGGTGTTAAGGAGTAAAAAAACCAGGTGGAAATAATAAGGAATAAATAGTGTGGTTTTTCGTCGACCAATATAGTCAATATTAAAAGAAATAATTTATAGTCAAGGAGGAGGGAAATAAATCCACAGGGTTAAAGTTATGAGAAAACAGGTAATCAATATGTTGGAAATACAAATATGATTGGAGGGAAAAGAAAATGCAGTTGGAAAAGTTACAGAAAGACATGATGGAAGCCATGAAGGCTCATGATAAGGCAAGAAAGGAATCGATATCGGTGCTGTATTCGGCGGCAAAGAAGCTTGGAATAGATAATGGATGCCGTGATAATGTGCCGGAGGAAATGGTGGATCAGGCTATCCTTAAGGAAGTAAAAAGCGTGAAAGAACAGATAGAAACCTGTCCGGCTGAGCGGACAGAGCTTTTGGAGGAATACAAGGCAAGACTTGCTGTATTTGAGGAGTATGCACCCAGGATGCTTGATGCTGATGAGGTAGAAGTTCTCATTAAAGAGAAATTTGCTGAGATTTTGGAATCAAAGAATAAGGGAATGATCATGAAGACCGTTATGCCGGAACTTAAGGGAAAGGCAGACGGTAAGATAATATCAGAGGTAGTTGCCAAATTGTGTCAGTGATCAATGGGAGATGATTATGCTATACACATTACAAAATACAGAGATCATATGCGAGATAGATACACACGGTGCGGAGCTTAAGAGTATCAAAGAAAAGAAAACAGGACGGGAATATCTGTGGAATGCAGATCCGAAGTATTGGAACAGGACATCACCTGTCCTTTTCCCCTTTGTCGGTGCCGTACAAGATAAGAAGTACAGTTATGGCGGCAGGACGTATAATATTGGGCAGCACGGGTTTGCCAGGGACATGGAATTTGCCGTAAAGAACAGCAGTGAAAACGAGATATGGTTTGAACTCAGGGAATCCGAAGAGACCATGGCAAGATATCCTTTTAAGTTCCACTTAAATATTGGCTATCATGTAGACGGGAAATCTGTGACGGTCCTGTGGAGAGTAAAGAATACAAATGATGGAGTACTATACTTTTCAATCGGAGCTCATCCGGGATTCATGCTTCCTGAAGAAACTAAAGCATCCTTCAGGCTTTTTGATAGAAATGGAGCGACCGTAAAATCAATAAAGAACAGAGTATTTGGAGAAGGCGGATGTGTGGCTGATAAGATACAGACTATTGATACCCCTGATGGAATACTTCCGATAACAGAGCATCTGTTTGACGGTGATGCTCTGGTGATAGAGGATAACCAGCTGGGCATGGTTGAGATAATATCTGAGAAGTCGGATAAGCCCCTTGTATCTGTCGTGTTCACATCACCGTTAGTAGGATTGTGGTCACCACCTCATAAGAACGCACCGTTTGTATGCATAGAGCCATGGTATGGGCGCTGCGATAAGGAAAACTTTGACGGAGAGCTTTCAGAGCGAGAATATGAGCAAAAGCTCGTAGCGGGAGAGGAATTCAACGTTTCATATAAAATCAGTATCTGATATAAAGATATCTTAAACATCAGCCGAAAATTACATATCTCTTAAGGTACAGCCCATTTCTTGGGCATACGATCATATGGTGGAACGGGATCTTCGGCTTCAGTCTGGGATTTCTTATAACATGGTCGTTCTACATTAGCGTAAAATGGCAAAAGGGCGCCATACTTACCGGAAATGGTGTATCGGAAAACTAATGAACCGGAGGAATAAGATGCAAAAACAGGATGAGAGAGCAGTGGAATCCATGATCAAATGCGGACTGAGCCTGGAGGCCGTATGTGAGAGCTTCCCAAAATTTGATAAATCTGAGATAGAAGAGATATATAGCCGTATCAAAGATATGGATATCTCTTATGAGGTTCCGGAAATTAAAAGGAATTGTTCGTGATGGTAGGAGAAATAGTGTTTGATCTCATGTGCTTGGGGCGGAAATCAATATATGCAACAGATGAAGATCAGGCAAGGCATCAATGATCGAAGATTATTATGAAAATATAACGGAATATTCGGCAAGTAAAGGTTTGGGATGAATTATGAAAGATAACTACGAGAGATTTGATATGAAAGCACCGCCCATACGGACTAAATGGTATCTTCGCCCCCTTACATATCTGCTCAGTGCACCGGATGTGATCAAACATCATTGTATTATCACCAAAAGCAATACAGAGGGATTAAAACCGCCTTTTGTACTTCTATGTAATCATAATGCCTTTATGGACTTTAAGGTGGCAACAAAAGCTATCTTTCCATGGAGAGCGAACTATGTGGTAGCGATTGACGGATTCATTGGAAGAGAGAAACTGCTTAGGAATGTAGGCTGCATCTGTAAACGCAAATTTACGGATGATGTGCAGCTTGTAAAGCAATTGATACAAACAATTAAGAACGGTGATGTTGCCGTCATCTATCCGGAGGCAAGATATTCTCTATGCGGAACAACAGCTGTACTGCCTGAATCATTAGGAAAGCTATGTAAGCTGTTGAATGTTCCGGTGGTTACATTGATCTGCCATGGCCATCATATCAATTCACCATTTTGGAATCTTCATGATAGAAAAGTGAAACCGACAGAAGCGGAATTCACACAGATCTTTGATGCAGAAGCTTTGAAGAATTCTTCAGTATCTGAAATAAACAACAGGATATCGGAGATGTTCAGATACGATGATTATGAATGGCAGAAGGATAGGGGAATAAGAGTTACATACAAAGGTCGTGCGGAAGGTCTTCACAAAGTACTTTATCAATGTTCTGCCTGTAAAACAGAATACAAAATGTCTTCTAAAGGGACCATACTTAAATGTAATGCCTGTGGAAAAGAATGGAACATGACAGAATTAGGAGAATTGCAGGCGGTTTCAGGAGTAACAGAATTTTCACACATACCGGATTGGTATGAATGGGAAAGAGAGAATGTAAAAATGGAAGTGAAAGAGGGCACTTACTCTACTGGTGAATTACCGGTTCGTGTAGATTCTCTTCCAAATGCAAGAAAATTCATCCCGCTTGGTAATGGCACACTGATCCATGATATGAACGGCTTTAGAGTAAAGATCATGGATGATGACGGAGATGTCTTTGAAATGGAAAAAACCGTCCCATCCCTGTATTCATGCCATATCGAATATGATTATCTTGGTAAATACGGCGACTGCATAGATTTAAATACTCTTACAGATACATGGTATATATATCCTGATCCTGAGAAGAGTGATTTTTCGATAACAAAGATGGCACTGGCAACGGAAGAATTATATTTCGATCACATGTCAAAAAAATACGAGGAGGTATCAAAATGCTTATTGTAACAACGGAAAACATTACGGGTAAAGAACTGGAAATGATCGGGATAGTCAAAGGAAGCACCATTCAGACTGTTAACGCTATTAAAGATTTCGGGTCAAGCCTTAAAACGCTTGTTGGCGGAGAGCTTGGCAATTATAACGAGATGATGACTAAAGCCAGGGATCTGGCAACTTTAAGAATGTCAGAGGAAGCAGAAAAGCTTGGGGCAGATGCTATTGTATGCGTCAGATATGCTTCATCAGCTATAATGCAGAGTGCTGCTGAGGTCATGGCCTATGGAACAGCCGTTAAATTTGTCTGAAAAAAGTCGTTAATTGTATGCTTGCCATGCAAAGATATCCATGGGAACAAGGGGTATGTGCCCAGGCCTTGTATGAAGCAGGGCTTGAAGAGTTATGGATCCCGATGGCATATGATGCAATAAAGCGTATAAACCCGGATGGAAGGCTTGCTATGATCGGAAGTGATGTGACGGTCTCTGATCCTGCGGCTAATGGTGAAGTATGCTTAAGGTAATGGCATCTGCATGGAAAAACAGGTTCCTAAAAAGCGTAGAAGATGGAAAAAGAAAAACTTCTTGACAAAGACATACGTGAGCCTTTGTTTGATTTTCTTGAAGAAATCTATGGAAAGATCCGGATACTTGAGGAAAAGACAACAGGAAGAGCCCGAGCTGATGTCGTCATGATAACCGAAAATAAGCTGTATGGTATAGAGATCAAAAGCGATGCTGACACATATGTCCGTTTAAAAAAGCAGGTAAGGAACTATGATCTGTATTATGACAGGAATATTGTGGTCGTTGGCAGTTCCCACGGCGCACATATATCCGAACACGTGCCGGGGAACTGGGGCATAATCACGGTTGAAGCTGAAATGGATGGCGGCGTTGATTTCTATATCTTAAGAAAGCCTATGGATAATCCCAAAGTAAAGGATGACCGTAAGATATCTATCCTGTGGCGAATTGAGCTAAACAACCTGCTTAAAATAAACGGACTTCCAAGGTATCCGCAGAAAAGCAAGTTCTTTGTACAGCAGGCACTGTTGGAACGGGTAGATCATGACATGCTGTGGCAACAGGTCTGCAATGAGCTGTTTGAGCGGGATTATAATACAATCGAGGAGACCATTGAGGAATACAGGAAAAGTAAGAGAAAATGAGCAAAAGCCTTGAATCTTCCGGTAAGGATGTGATCGAGCTTAAGGGTTACGTTCCCTGCGACAGCAGGGCGATAATTGACTGGGCAAAGGGAACTGATAAGGTAATTGTTGACTGATTAAGAATATGCAAACTGAAAGAAACCATAGAATCGCAAAAAAAATGATATTTATTAAAATACCGTAAAGCCTAAAAAGGCAGAACTTGTATTTCATGACAGTATTGGAAAAGTGCTGTCGATGATAAATTAACAGGAGAGCTGATTAAAATGATAAACGAAAAAGTCTTTGAGTGCTTAAACAAATATGGTCTGGAAAAACGGATAACTATTCATTCTGAGAGCATAGATACCGTAGAACACGCGGCATTATGTATCGGCTGTTCTGAAGCAGAGATTGCCAAAACGTTATCTTTTGTTGTAGATGATAGTCCTGTTATCGTAGTTATGGCAGGAGACGGCAGAGTAAACAGTTCCAAGTTTAAAGCGCAGTTTCATACAAAACCCCACATGGTTCCGAGGGATCAGGTAGAAGAAATTATAGGTTTTCTGCCGGGCGGGGTTTGTCCGTTCGGGATTCCTGAAGATATCCCTGTATGGCTTGATATCTCCATGAAAAGATTTGAAACTGTCCATCCTGCAGGAGGGGATGAGTTCACCTCTGTAATGCTATCACCTGATGAACTTGAGAAAGCATCCGGTGCCGTAGGATGGTGTGATGTATGTAAAGGTTGGGAAGATTTTATTTAATTATGGGAGGGTGACGATGCAGTACTCAAAAACATGTGGAGAAGAAATATCGAGATTAGCATTCGGAACAATGAGACTTCCACTTAGGGATGATGGGAGCATAGATCAGGAACAGGTTAATAAGATGACGGATTATGCAATGGAGCATGGCGTGAACTATTACGATACTGCTTATCCGTACCACGAAGGTAAATCAGAGATCGCCATCGGGAAAGCTCTTGCGAAATATCCAAGAGAAAGTTTTAAGCTTGCGACGAAATTTCCCGGGCATCAATTTATGAAAAAATATGACTGTGATGGCATATTTAAAGAACAGCTTAAAAAATGCGGTGTGGATTATTTTGATTTTTACCTGCTCCATAATATATACGAAAACAGCTTTCCGACATATAAGAATAAGGATTACGGAATAGTTGATTATTTTGTAAAGCAAAAAGAGCTCGGAAAAATAAAGCATCTCGGGTTCTCAACTCATGTCAGGACTGAAAATCTTGAAGAGGTGCTTGATTTTCTTGGCGATAGGATCGAATTCTGCCAGATCCAGCTTAATTACGTGGATTGGACTCTCCAGGATGCAAAAAGAAAGATAGAAATACTTGGGAGCAGGGGAATACCGGTCATGGTAATGGAACCTTTAAGGGGAGGAAAGCTTACGGATCTTGGCGAAGAGAATAATTCGAGACTGAAAGCCGCAAGAGGGGATGAATCGATCGCATCGTGGTCATTCAGGTGGCTTATGCGCATACCGGAAGTGGCAACGGTCTTAAGCGGTATGTCCAGCATTGAACAGATGAAGGATAATATAAAGACATTCAGTGAGGGAAGGGCTCTGAGTGAAGAGGAATGGAACATGATGCTGGATATCGCAGATACGCTGAAAAAAGGGGTTCCCTGCACGGCATGCAGATACTGCTGTTCCGGCTGCCCGATGGGACTGGATATTCCGATGCTGTTAGCGGGATTTAACGATCTGAAATTTGCATCGGCAATGACAGTAAAAATGCAGATGGACGGGACTCCTGCCGAAAAATGGCCGGATAAATGTATCGGATGTGGTGCCTGTGCCGCTGTATGTCCTCAGCATATAGACATTCCGGAGGTACTTAAAGAATACAATGAGATGCTTCACACCGGATCGACGTGGGCAGAAATGTGCAGGCAGCGTGAAGAAGCCGCTGAAAAAATGAGGAAATCTTAGAGTAACCGTATCTATTTTCCGGATCCAAGCATAGGGAATCTGTCAAATACAAAGAACTTAGATGGAATCCTGAATTTATAATAAGTTAGCGAGAAAACCCCTTTTGACGTGAGCCGGTTGTGGATAATTCATAAAAAGATTGCTACGGCATTAAGAAAAATATAAACCATATCAAAGGTAAGGATACTATGCCGGTCTTTCAGCTTGAAAAAGATAAAATATATTTTCCGCTGCCTGAATTAGGAGAACCGGACGGATTATTGGCTGTCGGGGGTGATCTAAGCATTGACAGGCTTCTTTTAGCATATTCAAACGGAATATTCCCCTGGTATAATGCAGATCAACCTATCATGTGGTGGTGTCCGATGGAGCGTTTTATAATACGTCCGTCTGAGATACATATTTCTCATACAATGAAAAAATATATGCAAAAACACCGCGTGGAATACCGGATTGATCGTGACTTCGCCCATACGATACACAAATGCCGTACTAAATGGGAATCCAAGCCGGGAGGTACATGGATATCAGATGATATGGAAGAAGCATATTGCAGACTGCATGACGCAGGATTTGCCTTCAGTATAGAATCGTATGTGGACGGGATTCCAGCAGGTGGATTATATGGCGTTAATCTGGGACATTGTTTCTTTGGCGAAAGCATGTATTCGGATATTGAAAATGGCTCTAAACTGGCTCTTATAGCCCTGGCACAAATACTTAACGAACATGATTATAAAATGATTGACTGCCAATTACATACAGATCATTTAGAAAACATGGGCGGTGTGTACATCAGTTATGAAGAATATTGTAAATTTTTACCTAAATTTGGTGACACCTGACATGGCGGTTAATATATCATTGGCGATTGGTAAGGATCTTCCCACTGCCTTCCGGATATATATGAAAATCACAGTATGCGACAGGAAGATATGGATCAATACCGGGAAATGTCCAAAGAGGATGCTTATTATCGAAAAATATTCTGAAAAAACAGATGGCAGAAGTGATCCTTGCCTGTGAGGATGGAAAAGAGGTAGGATTTGCACTGTTTTTTTTATCCTCATTTATGTGGATTTACAGGCTTTGTATATGTTTTATAATTAAGCGGATAGGACATATTTGCCCGAAAGTGAACAATGTTTTTGCGATCGATCTTTATGCGGGAAAGGAAAGATATGAAAACAAGGTTTGGAACAATTAAAAAGATATCGGCAATGGGGCTTGTGAGCGTGCTTTTACTCGGTGAGCTGTCGGGAGCTGTACCGGCAAAGACCGTGTACGCAGCCGGGCTCGAAGGATATGCAGCCGTGAGCGAAGGATATGAGGCTGTGGAATATGATCTTGCGGATGCCCCGGGCGAAGCATATATAAACACCCTCGATGAAGGGTATCTGGATATCCCCGGCGAAGCATATATAAATGACCTCGATGAAGCATCTGCGGACGCTGAAGTATCATTCCCGGATGAGGCCCGGGAAGTATATTTAAACGACGCGGATGAGGACATTTCCTTAAACGATGAAGGTGAGGACATTTCCCCGGACGGCGCCGGTGCTTCCGTTTCCGGGACTGTAAATGTAAGTACACTTGCCGAAAACTCCGAGCTTGTTCTGACAGGTGATACGACACTTGTTGTTGATACGGACAAAAAACTGAAAAGCATCTCGGGAAACTATGATCTTACGATAAACGGCGGTAAAACCCTGACTCTTGCACGGGCAGGAAAGGTTATCGATGTTAAGAACCTTACGTCCAATGCTCCGCTTGATATAAAGGGCGGAAACGATGCCGCGATATATGCGAGTGAAACGGTGTATATAAACAATGATGTAAGGATCGATGCGGTTACCGGAATACAGGCGAATTACGCCATAGTTTTAAACAAGGGCAAGATAGTTTTATCAACAGGGTTAAGATCCGTCTGGTCGATGAACGGATCGGTAACCGTAAGGACCGTATTGATCGCCTCTTCCAAGGATCAGGATGTCATCAATGCGGCTCACAGCGTTATATTCGAGAACGCCTTTGCCGACCTGATATCTGACGGTAACGCCAAATCAGCCATATACGCAAACCACGATATCGAGGTTACCGGAGGCCGGGTAGGAGCGGACGGAACTGCCGCTTTTAATTCAAGATACGGAAACATTGACCTTAACGGGGTCATTGATGCAAAGAGCGGTTCGCACCCCGCCATCTATGCGCAGGAGGGTTCGGTGACTCTGGCGGGTGATGTCACTGCAAACAGTAAGATCACTGATATATGGGCATATAAGGATATCACGGTAGAGTCAGGCACCGTCACCACATCGGGCCCCCGCGGCATACTGTCGGATGAAGGCTCGATAACGATAAACGGCAAAGTCCATGTAGATGCCGCCAAAAAGAATGCGATAACGGCAAAAAAGGACATAATAATAAAGAGTGGGTCGGACGTTTATGCGCGCTGCGGTAAAAACTGCGCAGCCATCCAGTCCTATTCGGGAAATATCGCCGTGGAAAAAGATGCCGCTGTCATAGCGTACGGTGCCAAGGAGGGGATCACAGCCGACGGGGGATACATAGCTCTTGAGGGAAATGTCGAGGCGGGAGCGTCAGGCTGGGCCGTCTGGTCGGAAAATGGTATTTTTATCACGGGAGGAAAAACTTCGGCATCAGGCGGAGCCGCGATCTGGACGGGCGGCCCCATTACGATAAACGGAGATGTTTTAGCGCAGTCTACAGGTGACGGAACATGCGCGATAAGCGGAATGTTTGTTGTCATAAACAAGGGGACCGTAACTGCCGAATGCGGGAAAAACGGAGCGGCGATCAGGGCCCGTACGGGCAATATAACGGTAGGCAAAGATGCAAATGTTACGGCGAACGGAGCCAAAGAAGGCATAACCGCCGAAGAAGGAAGCATCACTTTCAAGGGTAATGTTGAGGCAAAGGCATCAGGCTGGCCGATATGGGCAAAATATGACATAAATATCGAAGACGGAAGTGTTAAGACCGTGGGTAACTCAGTCGGTGCATCCGGTTTAACGGCGGGTGAGACAATAACAGTCACGCCGCCGCTTTTGATAGTAAAACCCGAAGGCGGCAAAATAAGCGCAAACGGACACTATATAGTAACCGCTGACAATAAAAATGCATCCGGGATCGAGATAAGAGCCGTTCCCATCACCGGCAGTGCGCAGATCCGGGGAACGGAAACATACGCAGGCGATACACTTACTCTTGAAACGACAGATGTCCCCTCGCCTTATCAGATAAAATGGCAGAAGAGTCCTGACAATGTAGCATGGGTAAACGTTACAGGCAGCGACGGAAACAAATGCCCGACAAAAGCAGGCGACGCGGGTTATTTCTTCAGGGCTGTTGTAACGGCGGCAGGATACGGCGGAGAAGTCATTTCACCTTCGCGTCTTGTACAGGCGATACCGGCACTTACCGGCAGTATTGTTTATACAAGCGGTTATTTTTCGGTGGGCAGGAAGATAACTACCGGCCTTACCGGCGGAGTTTTGGAAGTCTATAACGCATCACATGATTCGGTTCATTACAGGTGGCAGGTAAGCGATGACGGAAATACCGGATGGACTTATATTACGGGCGCCGTGACGGCAGGATACACACCGTCTGCTTCCGATGCGGATAAATATATCCGCGTGGCGGTGACGGCGGATAAGCGTACCGGAGAAATATACAGCACAAAAAGAAAGATCGTAAAAAATGCCAACGAGGCATCACCTGCCAAACCGCAGCTTACCATATCCGCCCCGTATTCACAGGTTACGATCGTAAATGCCAAGGCGGATCAGGAATATACCGTGGCATACCCGACCGGTTACGGAACGCCGGTTCCTGACTGGACTTTGGCTTCACATCCTTCTTCCGACGGCAGCTTTAAGATCGGGGCTGATAAAGACAGGACTGTCATCGTTTTTACACGTATGCGCGAGACTGATTCTTCTCTTGCGGGAACAAAAACTACTTCCGAAAGGATATACAACGGATATATTACGACACTTGCCGATCTTACTCTCGACAGATCCGAAGTGACTACAAAGGTGGGCGAAGTAACGATGCTTACTGTCAGTCCGCTGCCTGAGGATTTTTCCGGGTGGAATGATGAGTATACGGTGAGATGGGGTGTAAACGGAACCGGTATACAGCTGTGGACGAATTCCGATTGTTACATACCGGTACCAGACGGCCCGACATATCATAAAACAGTCTATGCAAAGGCCACGGCACCGTCGTCGTATGCCAAGGTGATCGTTGAAAAGCAGGTTTCATATTCCGATGTCCGGATGGCTGCCTGCACGTTTGAGGTAACGGATGCCTCGGGAAACCATCTTCTTGAGTATCTTGATTTTGATGAAGTGACCATGCAGCCCGGCGAAACGGTTACACAAGCATACACAACCGTTCCTTCACCTGCCCTTGTAGGGACCCTGAGCTTTGTAAAGAACAGCGGACCTTCGACCGACCTTGCACTGACAGCGGGAAGCGCGGGTGAGGTGACTATCACAGCTCCCTCCGACGCACAGGCGGGTGACTATTATTATGGAGTTAAGGTCGACGGCAGTGATACTTCCACCATGTCTTTTATAAAGATCACTGTCATGTCAACCAAGGCAACGGTCACCTTAAGTCCCAATAACGGTAACCCTGCGGACGATATAAAAGAGATCGTGGAAATAGGATCACAGTTTATCCTTCCCGAAATGCCGGCTTCTTTTTCAATTCCCGACGGATATGAATTCGATGGCTGGGATAAGGGCGATGCCGGTGACGGCATAATTGTTGGCGGCGATATAACGGTCAAAGCCAAATGGAAGAGTCATGTTCATACCCTTGAATATACACCCGCCACCGAGCCGACCTGTGTCTGGGACGGTAATCTTGAATACTGGTATTGTACAGCCTGCCATAAGGAGTTTTCCGATAAGGACGGTTTAAGCGAGATGCCGATGGGTTCATTTATACTCCCGGCAACGGGGCATACGCCGGGTACACCCGTAAGGGAATTCGAGCTCCCCTGCGATGAGGAAAATGACGGAAGCTACGATGAGGTTGTTTACTGCACCGTATGCATGGAAGAACTGAGCAGGACTTTTGTTACGGTGGAAAGAAGGATACTTGAGAAATTCACTCTGGCTGCTAATACCGATCAGGGCGCCTTTGGACCTTTTCTTAAAAATACGGCGGTGACTCTTGAGTGGAAGGACGGCCTGCCGGTCGATCCCGCACGCTATGAGGTATCCGATGCCGTGCAGCCGGGAATTGATGCGGACTGTAATGATTTTTATGCCGCCTGGGCAGATGCCGAAACCTGCTATGTGAAATATAGCGTCATCAATAATACAGATGGCGATTCAAGCCTGATATTTTCAAAGCTTGATAAGGGTAACTGTATCCTTAATTTAACCGGCTATAATTCGAAGTGTCTTAAGGTAATGCCTTTGGTATCCGGCGGGAAAAGCAGTGTGGATATTGTATTTAAGCTTGATAAGAAAAAAGATTATGACTTAAAGGCACAGCCTGAAGAATTTGAATCCTCCGTTACATTAAATGAAGACGGAAGCTACTTGACTGCGGCGGATCAGGGCGTCATTCTTCATAATACAGGCCTTAAGGATGTGATTTTTGATTATCTGTATGATCCGGCCGATCCTGCATCAAGCGTTGTTTTGTCGGGAGATGATAAGGATGTGTTCACGGTAAGTCCCATTAGTGCTTTTCCTGTTACCATCGCTGCCGGCGAATCGGTTGCTGTGTGCAGCGTTAATGCAAAAAACGGCCTTCAGCTTATTCCGAATCATGTTTACAGGGCAGAGCTCACGCTTAAGACGGATCATGCCGCGGACGGGGCGATGGTGACTCTGCCCATGTCCTTTGGAAGTGAGGCGCCGGCAGTGACCGGTATATGGATGAAGGATATCCCCGCGCAGGTTTATACGGGGAAGACGCTAAAGCCGGAAGTTGAGGTTTACTGGGGCGAAAAGCTCCTTACAGCGAAGGATTATTCGGTATCATTTAAAAATAATACGAATGCCTATACCCTTACGGACGGGGAGGAAAGTTTTGATCCGAAGAAGGCGCCGACAGTCACCGTAAAGGGCAAGGGGAGCTTTAAGGGAAGCTTTTCAAGGTATTTTGTGATAGATCAGGCTGATCTTAATACTCAGGCAGCAGCCCCTGATGTGCAGCTTCAATATACCGGAAAAGAGCTTAAACCCACTACGGATGTGACCGTCGTAATGCCGGATGGTAAGATCGCAAAATTAAAGGCCGGCAAGGACTTTATATATGAATATCCTTCCGGCGGGATCAGGGAAGTCGGGACCTACAGCATCACGATAAGGCCAAAGAACGGGAACTACAAGGGATATCGGGCTTTCAGCGCAGAGGTCTCCGATAAGAAGCCGATCTCTAAGCTCAGGATTTCAAAGATCAAGGCCGTAAACTGGGACGGCAGCCCGAAAACTCCGGATATAATGATAAAGGATGGCAGTTATACTCTTGCAAAGGGTGTTGATTATACGGTTGCTTATGAGAACAATAAAGACGCCGGTACCGCCCTTGCCGTGATAACCGGTACAGGCAGTTATTTTGGAACGAAGGCAGCATCGTTTGAGATAACCGGTACATCGATAGTAAAGGCCAAACTGCTGACTTATGACGGATATAAAACGGTCTTTTCATATGACGGAACGGCTAAGACAAACCTTCCGGGAACATATGCCCTGACCCTTGATAACGGGGCGTCCACGATACCGGCTCTTAACTATGATGTTGCTTATGAAGATAACATCCTTCCCGGTACCGCGAAGATGATATTTACGGGTAAGCCCGATAAGGGTTATACGGGCACGCTTACCCGGACCTTTAAGATCGATGCATACGATATGGATAAGGATCCTTTGGATACACTGACCGTGTATTACGAAGACGGCGGTGTTGAAAAGGCGTGGGATGAGGATACGGCTCCGGCGTTTGGATACTCTAAGGCAGGAGCAAAGCCGGTTCCGGTTGTTAGATTCGGAGCCCTTAAACTTAATGAAAACGTGGATTATACGCTTTCGTGGAAAAACAATACTGCAATCAAGGGTGAGATCACCGGAAAGAAGGATCCTGTGCTTACGATAAAGGGCAGGGGTGATTTTAAGGGCAGTACCTCCCGCGTATTTAAGATAACGCAGCGTGAATTTTCCTCCGCCGTAACCGTTATCGCACAGGATGTTAACTGGCAGGATAAGCCCGGTATTTACAAAACGCCGCTTACCGTTCTTGAAAACGGCAGTGTGCTTAAAGCCGGGACGGATTACTGCGGTATGGATGATCCTTCGCATCCCGTAAAATATGTTTACGAATCGGTACCCGGTTCGGAAAAGGTGATGAATTTTAACGGGAAGAATCAGCCGATGACGGAAGTTTCCGTGACGCCTGGAGTTACCGAAGTAATGCCGACCCATGTCATCCCTGTGGGAACACTCATAAGAGTCACCGTTACCGGAAAGGGAGCATATGACGCAACTTCCGCCCAGGCGGTATTTAAGTTCGTAAAGAAGGAAGAAAGCATTGCGGACAGAAGGTTTAAGATCACGGTTGAAAAGCAGCAGTGGAGCGGCGGACCGGTGACTCTTAAGCCGGAGGATGTTACTATCGCTTATAAGGTAAACAGGAATGAGACGGTGCAGCTGACAGCGGGTACCGATTATGAGATCGTGCCGGAATCATACATCAATAATGTGAAGATCGGAAAAGCCAAGGTGACAGTAAGGGGCCTTGGGGCATATGGCGGGACAAGGCAGGTTGATTTTGGGATCGTAAAGAAGCGCATGAACTACGCGGTGTATTATGACAGCGGTTCAGGATATTTAAGGACACTGATATATGATAAGTACCTTTCCGATACGCAGAAAACAACATGGACGGATGAGCAAAAGGCGGAATGGTACGGCAGATATTTCAGGATAACCGGTTCCATGAAGCCTTCCGACACCCCTTACAGGGGACGGCTCAAAGCCAATGCGTATAAGGTACAGCATTATAACGAAACGTCAAAGAAGTGGGAGGATATACCGCAGACGGAGCTTGCCTTTAAGGGCTGGGCATTAAAGAGCGGCGGAAGCTTACGCTTTAAGGATAAGGACCTGTGCAGGCCGCTGTGGATGTTTAAACTGACCTATGATGACAGCATAACGCTGTACGCGGTTTGGGCGTAGGGTAAAGTTTTTGTAGGATATTATAAACTTGATATAAACTTGACATAATATATTGTGCGCAATATAATGTGGTAAAAGGTATAAAAGATCACCTTTACAGAAATGATAAATCATGAAAGAGATAGGTCAGACAAGGAAAAACATAAGTTATTTATTAAAGATACTTGTGATCGTGCTGGCTCCTACACTGGGAGAACGGGCCTGAAACGCACAAAATGTACTTACACATGTCGTGGTTCCGATAACATCAGTTATTGATTTTTTTGTTGTTTGCTGTCTTACTTTTTCTTAAACTGGGGAAGCCCGGCGGGTGCTTTCGGATTCACCGATGAGCTGTCTTACATGGGAAGCGCTTGGTGGATACCGGCACTGTTTGTATTTCTTATAATAGTTGGCTTTGTCTATCTGGCTATAGCGGAGAGAATAGGGAGAAAACCCATGCGTGAACCAATGAAGGGATCTGTGATAAATCTGTAAAGAGACAAGGGAATATGCGAAGGAATCCATGAACGTAAAGTGAACATAGAGGTTTGATATGGCAAGAGTACTTAATCTTATAATTGTGATAATGGAAGTGATCGGCTTTTCAAAGAGCCTTATGAAGCGCAGCCTTAAAGAACATTTTGTTTACTATACCCAGATATCGAATCTTCTGACTTTTATTTCATCGATATTGATCATGATCCTTGGACAGAAGAAATATGTTGAGGTGTTCAGATATCTTAGTGTCTCCATGCTACTGATGACGGTCTTCGTAACGGTATGCATACTGGTGCCTGTGACGAAGAGGGTAAAGGAGCTTTTATTTTCCGGAAGTGGATTATTCCATCACCTTCTTATACCGGTCGTATCCACACTGTCATATCTGCTTCTGGAAAAAAGAGCTGCTGCTTCATGGTCATGGCTGCCGGTTTGTGTGACTCTTATCTACGGGCTTGTGATGCTCTTTCTTAACTACTGGAATAAAGTTGACGGCCCCTATCCATTCTTCAGGATAAAAAAGGTCGGGACCGGACGAACCATACTGTATATGGCAGGCCTTATGATCGTGACAGGCATTATTTCATTTGCTGTGGGTTATCATAAACCGATGAAGAGCGATGTTAAATACATATACGTTCATGGCCTGTCGGGCTGGGGAAGCTATGATCTTCAGAATGAATTCTTCCCGTACTGGGGACTTACGGGTGGTGATATCATACGGTTTTTGAACGAAGAAGGGTATGAGAGTTACGCGGCATCTGTCGATCCCAAGGGCAGTGCATGGGACAGGGCTTGCGAACTCTATGCCCAACTTACAGGAACAAGGGTTGATTACGGGGCAGCCCACAGTCAGAAGGCAGGTCATGCAAGATATGGCAGGGACTATTCCTCCAAACCTCTGGTGGATGATTTTGATAGCTCCAGGTATGTGCTTATAGGTCATTCCTTCGGGGGAGCAACTGTGAGGGTGTTTTCGGAACTTATAAAAAACGGATCGCAGGAAGAGATTGCGAATACAGATCCGTCAGAGCTTTCTAACTTTTTCAGGGGCGGTATGGGAGATGACCTTCTTGCCGTTGTTATGCTTGCGGCTCCAATGAACGGGACTACTGCATACGACCTGTATGAGGATGAAGCGTTTGACTTGTCGCAAATAGATATTCCGGAAGAATACATTGAAGCGGGTGATAATGTCTCGAAAGCAACAAAGGCGGAGAAGGACGGAAGTGAAGACTGGGATTATGCTGCGTATGACATGCATATAGACAACGCACTTGCCCTCAATGAGAGGATCACGACCTTTGATGATGTTTATTATTTCGCATATCCCTGTGCATCTACCGTAGTTAACGAAAACGGAGAGACAGTGCCGGATCCTGCGATCACGGAAGAATCCTTCATGCGGGGTTCCATTTACATGAGCAGGTATACCGGCTATACGGCAGGCGGCTTCTATATAGATGAGTCGTGGCAGTCCAATGACGGGCTTGTCAACGAGGTTTCCGCGAAGGCACCGATCGGCGCACCTTCAACAGATTACGAAGAAAGTAATATGATTAAACCCGGTGTGTGGAATGTCATGCCCACTACCTCGGGCGACCATATGTCCCTGCAGGGCGGCCTTACAAAGAGAAGGAATGTGAAGCCATTCTATCTTAAGCTTGCCGGGATCATAGCATCATTGGATCCTTGAATATTAAGGCGGCGCACTCTCGTGACTTTAGTCATGAGTTAGCCGCCCAGATATAGATATTTATATGGCGAATATCGAATATATGTTTGCAAACATACGTTTCATATGATATAATTTTCATATGAAGATAACTACTACCTATAAGGTCAAAATAAAGCATTACAACCATATTTTCAAGGATACAGTCCGTATCTACAGGTCTGCTGTCGATTATATAATCAAGGTATGTCTTAATGAATGGGACGCTATCCAAAATCTCGGATCAAAAGAAAGATACAACTACTGCGAAAAACTGATCCACAAAACAGATGATAATCCCAATCCAAAATATGAATTCGATACATGCTTTTATAAGATGCCCACTTATATAAGGCGGGCTGCCACGGCTGAAGCTATCGGAAAAGTATCGTCATATAAGAGCAGTCTTTCCAACTGGGAAGATACCGATCCTTACGAAAGAGGGCAGATCCCATCATATCCCAAAGCAGGGTTCATATATCCTTCTCTTTATAGGGGAAACATGTATCAATTTACCGATATATATAAGGGCAGGATAAAGGTATATATCCGTAATACCTGGGACTGGATATCCATAGACCTAAAGAAATCGGATATTGACTATATCAAAAACCACTGTTTTCATCGTGAGATGAAATCCCCCACCCTCAGAAAGCGGGGAAAAGAATGGTTCCTCGAATTTCCCTTTGAGGAAGAGGTAAAACTTAATAAAACCGATATCCATGAGCAACGAATTGTCGCTGTAGACCTTGGAATAAACTCGCCTGCGGCGGTTTCAAT
>JAEEGL010145871.1_pt1 | contig 17888 bp, 17 predicted proteins | sample 9134231 | NCBI WGS metagenome assembly JAEEGL01 (sample SAMN16246548, study PRJNA631951) | gut metagenome | biome: gut microbiome; feature: rumen; material: fiber-attached | host: Bos | place: Iran: Karaj | collected 2018-10 | reverse complement strand
CTGGTCTAGTACGGCTAATCGTAGCTCTAGTAATTACGGAATACGTTTTGATAGTGGCAGCCTCCTGCCGGCCTACGGCGTCATCGGACAAGACGGGTGGTGAGTGCGCTGCGTTGCTCGTTAGCCCTGATTTTAAGCTAGTATTTTTTAGAGTATTATGATATAATACTCTTACGGGTTGTTAGCTCAGTTGGCTAGAGCGTCTCGTTTACACCGAGAAGGTCGGGGGTTCGAGCCCCTCACAACCCACCAGAGAAATAAAAGAAGCCCTCAAGGGCTTGTTTTATTTCTCTTATAGAGATATGGGCTTGGCCTATGGGGTTCGCACCGAGCGAAGCGAGGTTCCTCCGCCCCCCTCACAACCCACCATAAAACAAAGAAAGAACTAAAGGCGCCGTCTCGGCGTTTTTTATTTTACCCATTTCGGTGGTTCCATATCGAATGAAATCTCTGGTGTATGTAAATTCACTGTGTCGGTATCAATCCCGTAATAATGTTGGTAGGTAGTATCCACCGAACCAAACTTCGCCTGATTCTTTTTAAACCCAAGTTTATTCGCCATTTCCCAAACTGATTCCTCGGTCGGCCCTTCTATTTCTATAAAAGTCGGGATCCATGGCCATGTATCAATACAAATTTCTACATCACCAAACCTCCAAATCTCACGTTTGGTCTCTTGGCGTGCCTTTATTTTAAGGCCACAGCCTTTCAAAAATAGGATCGCATCATCGTAATCACTAACCTCAACATTGACCTCTTTTGTGCCAAGAATAGAATAATCGTCGCTAATATTTTTATACGTCATAACAATTTTATCGCCCTCGTCACGAACACGAGCAAAAGAATGCTCGCCAGTATAAAAGACAACACGCCGCATCAAAACTTCTGGCTTTTCCAGCTTTGCGCCAAGTTTCTTTAATTTTGAACGCACTTCGTCTTTACTAATATCCAAAAACTGAGCTTCAATTTCATTTTTCATGTGTTTCGACCTTTCTTCTACATAATCCCCACGCCGCAATCGCTCCTACAAAATTACCTGCTGCACACAATAAAATTGTCCAACTGAAATCTGCCGCTACGCCCATCGTAATAACGTTAGCGATAGAGTGTTGAAATCCGCAAAAGATAAACAATGGCACGCCCAACAAAATCCCAAGCTTCGTGCCACGCCTATATGATTCTATCGCTAGATACATAATTATCCCGCACATTACAGACTTTAGGAAAAATTCTAGACTTATGTCCCAGCTTGCTACTTTGGTTTCTGCTACACTTATGATTGCCGTATCAAACAAACTAAAAATCACTCCAAAGGCATAGCCGCATACTAGATTTGTCACTAAGATTATCAGCAAATCCCAAATTTTCATCTTGTCCTCTATTAAAAAACCACATTTTCCAGTAAAGAGGTTGAGCCCTAATACGCACACCCCTAGCAAACCAAAAGCAAACAAAAATGGCCCCAGTGGCTCGCCTATTTTTAATAGTACAAAATCACCTAGCCCTATTAATAAACTTGCTCCGGCAGATAAACGCACTAAGTCTAAATAATACCAAAATTTTTTCATATCGCCTCCAATTTATTCAATTATACTAAAAGCTTAATCGTATTCAAAACATAAGCGCTTTATTTTATAAATATTTTATGCAACATTTGTCGCACAAAAATTAAAAATACAAATTGACCGAATCATCTTCATGATAAAATTTGCGCAAAAGAAGGAATGTTTTTCAATGCTTAAAGTTGTAGTTTTTGATAGTGGTTACGGCGGTGAGCTATTCGCGGATTATTTGCAAGAAAACTTACCAATCCTTCAGGTCGTCCGAGTGATAGATTGGCGAAACTCTAGTATAATCAATACAAAATATAAAGAAGCGCGCAAGATTACCGAGTCAGCGCTCCTCCCCTACATAAACAAAGTAGATCTCATTATCTTCGCGAACCATCTCTTATCTGTCACTAGCCTTAAATATTTTAAACGCAAATATCCTTACCAAAAATTTATTGGCATAGAATTTCCCAGACTAAAAGCGTCAAACGAAAGGGAAGTATTGATTCTTGCAACAAAAGCTATCACTAAAACAATCAATTATTACAACTATATTTTTCGCCTTAAACGCAGGACGAAAACCATAATCCTAGACGCTTGGCCAGATATGATAGATAACGGTGAACTAGAAAAGAGTGAAATTTTTAGTACCATTAGGGGTTTTGCTACTGAGGAACGAATTATTCCGAACGACATTATCCTAACTTGTACGCATTTTAGTGAAGTCAAGCCAGAATTACGCTCCTGTTTTAGTGGTCGGGTGAAAATCTATGACGGGTTCAAAGAGACATTGTGCAAAACCTGCAATATATTGCGGCTTCGTGGTGGCATAGGCAAGAAGAAATGATTGTAAAACATAGTGCCTGTTGAATTTTTCCTCTCTATAAACTATAATATATTAGTAAAATATAGAAAGGATAAAGCATGGAAAATCTAGAAAAAATGAGACACACTCTAAGCCACGTGCTTGCTGCCGCGGTGCAGGAGCTTTATCCTACAACGACATTCGGTATTGGCCCGGCTATAGACAATGGTTTTTATTATGACATTGATTTCGGTGACACCAAAATTTCCGATACGGACCTACCAAAAATAGAGAAAAAAATGCGCGGTATCATTGCTCGTAAACTACCGATGGTAAAACGCGTAGTATCTAAAGAAGAAGCTTTAAACTGGGCACACGAAAACAACCAGACCTATAAAATTGAACTAATAGAAGATTTGCCAGAGGGCGAAGAGATTTCTTTTTATGACCTTGGCGATATTTTTACTGACCTTTGCAAAGGTCCGCACGTAGAAAATACCTCTAAACTCGGGGCTTTTAAGCTTATCCGTGTCGCTGGTGCTTACTGGCGTGGGGATGAGAAGAGAGAGATGCTCACCCGCATCTACGGTGTAGCATTTGCTACTGAGAAAGAATTGCAAGAGTATCTTAAAAAGCAAGAAGAAGCCAAAGCTCGCGACCACCGTAGGCTTGGTAAAGAATTAGATTTGTTCTGTTTTTCAGATCTAGTTGGCTCAGGCCTGCCTTTGTTTACCCCGCGTGGCACAGTTTTGCGCGATTTACTTAATGAATTTACTCAAAGCTATCGCTTAGACAATGGCTACAAAAAAGTTTGTATTCCACATATTGCTAACGTAGATTTGTATAAGACTTCTGGTCACTATGAAAAGTTTCCAGAAATGCTACAATTTGTTTCACAAGAAAGTGGGGATCATCTAGCCATTAAGCCTGTATCTTGTCCGCACCACTCACAGATTTTTGCCAGCAGCCCACGTTCTTATAAGGATTTGCCTATCAAATATCTAGAAACCACCATGGTTTACCGTGACGAGCGCAAAGGCGAGTTGGGCGGTCTTTCTCGCGTGCGTGCCATCACGCAAGACGATTCGCATGTTTTCTGCACCGAAGACCAAGTTGGTGGCATCTTTGGTGAGCTTATTGCCGCTGCAAAAGATTTGTATCAGAAAATTGATATGAAGCTAAAACTTCGTCTCTCTTTCCGCGACGATGGTGATGGCTATATCGGCACCCCAGAAATGTGGGAAAAGGCCCAGGATGCCATCAAAGAAATGGCAGATAAGTTTGAGATGGATTATTTTATTGGCGAAGGCGAAGCGGCTATGTACGGCCCCAAGATGGACTTTATGGCGGTGGATGCTCTTGGCCGCGAGTGGCAGCTTGCCACCGTGCAACTAGACTATGCTATGCCGGTCCGTTTCCATCTAGAATACACCGATGCAGACGGCTCCAAAAAGACACCTATTATGATTCACTGCGCACTCATTGGCTCAATTGAGCGTTTTATGAGTGTATATCTAGAACACACCGCCGGATGGTTGCCAATGTGGTGCGCGCCTGAGAATGTCCGCATCCTTACCGTAAACGACCAAGTTGCAGATTACGTAGGTAAAATCACTGATATTCTAGACCAAACAGAATTGTCAAATCCACTACCACATAACAAAATTCGTTACACAGTGGATGATTCTGCTGACTCTCTCGGCAAAAAAATCCGCCGCGCCACCGGTATGAAAATTCCTTGCGTAATTATCGTTGGCCCGAAAGACGTAGAAAACGATATGGTATCCGTACGCTTGCGTGATAAAGAAGAAAAAATTAAACTTGACGAGCTCGCAGACTTCATTAGAGGTTTATAGTGTCTGAAAACACTCCAGTAATTATAATTTTAGGCCCTACTGGCTCTGGCAAGACTGGCATTTCTATTAAAATCGCCAAGACTATAGACGGTGAAATTATTTCTGCTGACAGCCGCGCTATCTACAAGGGCATGGATATTGGCACAGCAAAGCCAACCGTAGAAGAAATGGATGGAGTTCCTCATTATGGCATAGATCTCGTGGAGCCGGACGAAAGATTCACTGTGGCCGATTGGAAACAATATACTGAGACAAAAATTGCTGATATTAAAGCACGCGGTAAAGTCCCAATTATTACTGGTGGTACTGGATTGTATATTGATGCACTTATTTACGACTATCATTTCAAAGGCCCTACTGGCGCCAAAATTGGTGATTTTGAACAAAAAAGTTGTTCAGACAGAACAGAGGTAAAAGGTAATTTTCTAATCATAGGTATCAAATGGCCTACAGGGGTGCTGCGAGAACGTCTTAAGAAGCGTATAGACGCAATGTTCTCGCCGGAGCTATACGCAGAAACGGAGAAATTAGTTCAAACATATGGCTGGGGCAGTCAAGCCATGAAGAGCGATATTTACGAATATGCGTATAAATATTTAGAAGGGGAAATAACACTAGATGAAGCAAAAGAACAATGTTTTTACGAAGATTGGCATCTGGCAAAACGTCAAATGACGTGGTTTAAACGCAATAAACAAATAATTTGGCTCAACCTTGAAGAAATTTATCCATTTGTGCTAAAATATATACATAATGAGCAAAGAAACTAACACGCCAACAGAAAAATTATTCGGATCCAAAACTCGTGCTAAACTTTTGAAGTTATTCTTTGAAAATCCAGAAAAAAGTTTTTATGTTCGTGAAATGACTAGAGTGATAGATGAGCAGATTAATTCCGTCCGTAGGGAATTATTAAACCTTGAAGGCATTGGAATTATTAAAAACGAGACTTTCGATAATAAAGTTTATTACTCGGCCAATAATAAACACCCGTTTTATCGTCCAATGATTGACATTTTTTCCAAAAAAATTGATACAGTTCGTGATAAAGATATTAAGGAAACTACCTGGGAAAGTTATTGTCGCCCAGTTAAAAATTATCTCAAAGGCCTAGTTGTAACTAATCGTTTGCCCGGGCAAGACGGTGTAGATCTTTTAATTATCGGCAACGATAAGACGAAGAAGCTCACCCGTTGGGCCGAAGTGGTTGAAAAAAAACAGGGCAAGCCGCTGAATTATGTTATTATGTCACCAGATGATTTTTCTTACCGTAAAAATGTTCGCGACCGTTTCGTGATGGAAATCCTAGAAATGGAGATTTCTGAAATTATTGATCCTGAAAAACTAATTAAAGAATAGGAGTAAAGATGTTTGAGATAGAAAGCAAAAATCCAGACGAAATCACTATTATCACTAAAAAGACCACCATCAAATTCAATATTGCCGATGCAGTAATTGATGCGGGTCTTGCAGTTGGCAAAATTTCTGGCCCTGGCGAATTTGAAATTGGCGATGCTACTATTCGCGGTATCGCTACTGAAAGTGGCAAAACCATCTATGACGTAGAAGTCGGCGGAGTTCACACTGGTATTATTGGCGGTATAGAAGAAAACCTAGATGATATTGTAGCCGATATCCTCTGCACCTCTTCTGTTCGCGCTATCCGCGAAATTGAACCTAAATTGATCATAGCTATGGGCAATGTAGATGGTATGGTGGCAGATCTCAAGCTCACCGCCCGCACTGAAAAGAAACTTAAAGTAAAAAATCTAGACAGCTTGCCAGCTACCAAAGAAGTGGTGGTTCTAAACTAAAATGAGGCTAGACTTTCTCAATGTAGTCATCATACTTTGTATAGTATTATGCTCTGTAATATTGCACGAGCTTTCGCACGGGCTTGTTGCTTATTGGTTAGGGGATCATACGGCTAAGGATGCTGGTCGACTCACCTTTAATCCTATCAAGCATATAGATCCATATATGTCTATTCTAGTGCCAGTAGTATTATATATATTGGGTGCGCCAGTGTTCGGTGGCGCCAAACCGGTACCAGTGGACTACCGTCAGCTCAAGTGGCACGAATGGGGCATGGCCTTAGTGGCCGTGGCAGGTCCATTTACGAACTTTCTTCTCGCTCTCGTATTTTTCTTAATTGGTCACTTTTCTGGCCTAATCTATGGGGCCGGAGGGGAATTATGGCAATTTGTTTTTACGGAGATTATCTATATCAATCTTGGTTTCATGATTTTTAATCTTATACCCATTCCGCCATTAGATGGCTCTAGAGTACTTTACGCTATTTCTCCAGATGGTTTTCGTGTAGTATTGGCTAATATCGAACGCTACGGCATTATTATCGTCTATCTATTAATCTTTTTCTTTGGCGAAGTCTTTTCGCATCTAATGATAAATGGAATGAACGGGGTTTTGCAATTTTTCTACTGGATAGTCGGCGCCTAAAATGATATAATTAAATTAGCCTTACTGGCGACATGATTTTCCTGAATAATCATGTTTTAGGGATTTCGTGGCTTACACCCGTGGGTGTATCGCATAAGATTTTACCCACCTTGTATATATTACGGGGAAAACAGGCTAGTGAGGCTTTTATGATAAGAGGTGGGATGAAGCAAAGAATTCGTGTAGTTGGTTTAATCAAAAATGAAGAAGGGGTATTAGTTTTTAAGCGTAGCCGAGGCCGTAGCGATGCCCCGGTTTTTTGGGAACTCCCCACTGGTAAAATTAAATTTGGCGAACAGCCTGAAGAGGCCATGGCACGTTCTCTCACGGAATACACTGGGCTTGACGCTTCATCGGTAAAATTAAAAGATGTTATTACATTTCTTGCTCCGGAAGGTTCCAGCCAACTTAGCAATCTATATATTATATATAATCTAGAAATCAATAATCCTATAAAGCCCACTCCGCGCGATAGATACACAGGTTATAAATTCGTAAAAGATTTTGCCAACTCCAATATTCACCTCAATGAAACCAGTATGTCTGTGATAGAGATAGAAGAGGGGAAAGTCGCTCCGGGGCACAGCTCTCCGCGTGATACTGCGAACAGTATCACAATCAATGTAGATGGTGCCTCACGTGGTAACCCTGGCCCGTCTGGTATCGGTTATTGTATTCATGATAGTAACGGCAAAATTACCGAACGCAAGGGTGAATTTATCGGTTTTGCCACTTCACGCATGGCGGAATATTGCGCTATGAGAAAGGGTATAGAGCGCGCTATTGAACTAGGCTATAAATCTGTTCGTTTCATTTCGGATAGTTTAATGGTGGTTAATCAGTTAAATGGTATTTTCCATATTAAAAATCGTGATATCGCCCCAGTTTATCAGGACATTCAAAGCAAGCTTGACAATTTTGACGCCATATCTTTCACGCATGTTCCGCGCAACAAAAATATGATTGCCGATTCCGAGGCCAACGCCGCAATAGATGAGATATTGCAGAAATAACGCTATGTGATATAATACAGGGGAGCCTGAAAGGCGACCGCTTTTTACAAGAGGAAAGTCCGGGCAACATAGAGCAGGGTAGTCGCTAACAGCGACCGTCCGTAAGGATAGGGAAAGTACCACAGAAACAATACCGCCTTCTTTGGAAGGTAAGGGCGAAAAGAGTGAGGTAAGAGCTCACAGCGCGCTGTAGCGATACGGTGCGGAGGCAAACCCTACCTGTTGCAAGGAGTGCTATACACCTTCGCTCGAGGATGCACGCTCACCGCTAGAACGTTATAGCAATGTAACGTCAAGATAGATGGTTGCCAACTATATATTATATATAGTTACAGAACCCGGCTTATAGACGGCTCATTATCAAAAAACCACCCGAAAGGGTGATTTTTTGATAAACTATAATTTATTTGCTCGACTTTTTCTCGGCACGAGCTTTTGGTGATTCAATCAAGCCTTTTTTCTTCAAAGTACGAAGTGCGTGAGCCGATACGTTGCATTTGACTTTTTGGCCATTGATAATCAAAGTTCGTTTCGATACATTAGGTTTAAAAACCTTACGAGTGTGGCGTTGGGAGAACGACACGTTGTGGCCGTACATTTTGCCTTTGCCGGTAATTTCACAAATAGCCATCTTATTTCTCCTTTACCGTGTTAACGATTTTCTTAAAAGCTTCAGGATTATTCACAGCGAGATCAGCCAAAACTTTGCGATCAAGATTAATATTTTTAGCCTTCATCCCAGCAATCAACTGAGAATAGGAAACACCTAATTCGCGAGAAGCGTTATTGATGCGAGTAATCCACAAAGCACGCAAATCACGTTTCTTGTTGCGACGATCTCTGTAGCTGTATTGCAAAGCTTTGATTACGCCCTGTTTACCTAGACGGTAACTACGGGTGCGTGCATGCTGCATGCCTTTGGCGGCTTTTAAAATCTTCTTATGCTTCGCGTGTGCCGCGACGCCTCTTTTAACTCTCATGACTAAACCCCCAATGCTTTCTTAATATTCTTATTAATTTTGCCATTAATAGTAGCAGCGGTTTTCATATTGCGCTTCCTGGCTTTAGATTTTTTGGCGAGAATGTGATTCCCGAATGCCCGCTCGCGCACCAATTTACCAGAACCGGTAATCTTGATCCGCTTAGCGGTACCTTTATGCGTTTTTAGCTTTGGCATAATAGTTTTCCTTTTTAGATTTAATATTATTTTGGCTTGTGGCAATCTGTTTTATTAAAAATTACAACAAACCTAAAGAGCAATCGGTAAGCCGTGGAAGTAGGAAATTACTTCTTCCGCACTTGCGCCGATAGATTACGTCCGTTCATTTGGGGCTTACCCTCTATGACGATACCTTCACCTAGCAGTTCGACAACTCTGTTTAGAAGCTCGTTGCCAATCTCCTTGTGGGCCATTTCGCGACCACGGAAAATTATCAAAATTTTTACTCGGTCGCCGTCGTCTAGAAAACCCCGCATTTTGCGGACTTTGATGTTAAGGTCATTGTCGCTAATTTTGAGGCCAATTTTCATTTGTTTGAGCTCGGATTGTTTCTCGCGGGCTTTTTTGCGATTTTTGGCATCCTCTTTCATCTTTTGGTACTGATATTTGCCCCAATCGATGATTTTAACGACAGGCGGGTTAGCATTAGCGGCAATTTCCACTAAGTCCACACCCTGCTCATTCGCAAGAAGTTGGGCTTCTTTGCTAGACATAATGCCTAGCTGTTCTCCACTTGAACCAATTACGCGTACCTCCGGATAACGAATTTCTCCATTTAACCGAGTGCGTGATGTAGTTTTTATGATAGTCCTTTCTTCTCTTGAATTAACCTGATAATAATTATATCAAACCTCTAGAGAAAAAGCAAGAGTAAATTAGCGTTTTCTATAGGTTAATGCCTCAGCCAGATGCTGGGATGAAATTTTGTCCGCTCCGGCCAAATCTGCAATAGTTTGTGCCACCTTGATGGTCTTAAAATATGACCTAGCCGATAGATTGAGCTTTTCTGAAGCTGCAGCTAACATTTTTTCGGTTGCCGGCTCTAGCTGTAACATTTTTGACACCTGGAAGCTAGATAGGGAACTATTATAAACCCCATCTTGCCCATACCTGGCTTTTTGCCGTTTAATCGCATCTGTTATATTATTTTTTACAACATTGTGCTCACCTGTTTCATCTGGCAAATCCTTTAATAGGTCCACATTATCTACCTTTTCTACTACAATATTCATATCTATTCGGTCAAACAGCGGTCCAGAGAGCTTTTTCTGATACTTTTGAATTTGCGTTTCGGTGCACTTACACTCGTGTGTAGGATCGCCCAGATACCCACAGGGGCAAGGATTCATTGTAGCTACCAGCATGAAATCCGCGGGATAGGTAGTTTTACGATTAGCTCTAGAGATAGAAATCTCCTTATCTTCTAACGGCTGGCGCAGGGCTTCTAGTACTGATCTTGGAAACTCTGGTATTTCATCCAAGAATAATATACCCTTGTGAGCTAGTGAGATTTCTCCTGGGCTAGCCATTGACCCACCGCCAATTATAGAAGTAGAGCTAGCTGTATGATGTGGGCTCCGAAACGGTCTTGTCTCAACGGTCCTATCTGTAAGCAGCCCTGCAATTGAATACAATTTAGTGATATCTATCTTTTCTTCAGGTGTTAAATCGGGCAGTAAGTTAGCTGCCGCTTTAGCAAGGAGCGTTTTACCGGCCCCTGGTGGCCCAGAAATCAAGATATTATGGTGCCCAGCAATAGCAATTTCTATTGCACGTTTGGCCAGTTTTTGTCCGCGAATGTGGTCCAGAATCTCTCCCGTAGGTCGCCTCTCTGTCGTCCTTATAGCACTAGCTTTGATGGGTGTCGTCCGTAAAGCTGTCTGGCCCTTCAGCGCCAAAAATAGGCCTTGTAGAGTATCTACGCCGTAAATATCTACATCTTCTACCAGTGAAGCCTGTGCTAGATTTTTTGTTGGTATATATACTTCTGCAAAGCCAGCCTCTTTTGCAGTCTCCACTATGTTTATAATGCCTTTTACGGGTTTTATTTCGCCATTTAGTGATAGTTCACCCACGAATAGTTTGTCAGCTACGTCACTTTTGGTTAATTGACCGGACAGTACCAATATGGATAGTGCGATTGGTAGGTCTAGGTAGGCTCCATCTTTTTGTAATTCTGCTGGTGCCAAGCTGATAGTTACTTTTTTATCAGGGAAAAAGAAATCGGAATTTACTATGGCACTACGTACACGCTCTTTTGCCTCATTGATGGTTTTATTGGCCATGCCTACGATATTAAACGTCGGCAAGCCCCGGTTTATATCTCCTTCGACTTCTACTATTTTACCCCCGAAGCCATAGGGGATTGCGGAATAAATTTTAGCGATCATGCCCCCTAGGTAGCATAAGAATACCGGGAATTCAACCCCCACCGGGCAGCTTATGCTTAATTTTACTACATACACTAGGGGCGAGTATGACGTAAAAATATTTAGATCCTACAAAACCATTAGAATAATAAAAAAGCTTGTGGAAAACTCGTAAAAAATATAAAAAAATTGTACGAAAAATATATTGACATTAGCATTTTTTCGCGATATTATAGAGATAGCTTCTGAATAAAAAAATTATTCAGAAGGTCAAAACAAACATTTTAGCCAAAATAACTCCACACTCTACAAAAGACCGGTTTTCCTCGCAGTTACCGGTCTTTTTCTAGCTCAGATTTTCTTTTTGAAGAAGAACTGGCAAAAGAAGCAAGCACAAAAACCAAGTCAAATTTATTAAATAATCACAGATCGCAGAGTGATTTATTTTTTTGTAACTAAGTTTCTTTGTTAAACCTTCTTTCTAAAGAAAGTTTGAGCTAGTGGTGGAGCTGGGGGATACTGCCTCCCCGTCCGAACTATCACCGGGACATGATTCTACGTGTGTAGTTTTCTATTTTTTATCTTGGCGTATGCTGTTAGTGAATAGAAAACGAAACTAATAGCTACCATAGCTAATTTTTCGTGCTATCCTACGCTACCTAGATGGCCTTATTCCCGTAGTATGATAATTTTAGCCTTACGGAAACTCAGGCTAAAACCAGCCTAGAATAAATTAGGCATAAGCTGGCATGTAAGCAACATGCGCAGTTTTTGTGTTTTTTACACTTATTAATACTTACGGTATTTAGTCGACACGCATCACATCTGTTAATAATCCGTCTAAGCTTTGTCAGCCCCAACTAATCAAATTATACCATATTGTGTTCGTATTTGCCAAACTAGGAGTAACAAAAACACAGTTTTGTTGTAATTTTCACAACAAAACCATAAAATCAATCTACCAATAATGCACCAATGTTGTAAAAATAACAACATATTGAATAAAAAATTAGAACAGGGAAGAAATAGATAAAATGTTGTAAAAAATACTCTATAATTATTGAACAAATCTATTGATTTTTTATGTTTTTTGTGCTACCATAAAGACAGTCGAGATGACTAAAACAAACATTAAAAAACAAAAGGAAAACATGAAGAAAAAACGCTTCAAAGCTAGAAATAAACCATAAATCTTGGCGGGCGAAAAGGTAATTTCTAGCCATAAATTACACCATTAGGAATTACCTAGAGCTCCGCCAAATGATTATCCCCAGGTGACAGGGGAAATCAAAAGCGTAGAGCGCATTAGTAAATCTTTCGTTAGCACCTTCCTTAAAAACAAAAACATAAACCAGAACGAAAGGAAACGCTAATAAGGACAATGCTTCACCTAGCGTGAAGCGGTCAATAGGGAAGCGGATTAGGGATTGCGGTCAATAGTTGTGATTTTAGCACCGGATAATCCCTCCGCCTCTCCCATCAATAAAATTCTTGGGGGCTTACCAGTATTGTGCTATAATACATGATATGAAGCATAACCATGTTATAGCCATCATTAGCATAATTGGACTCGCAGCCTTAATCTTTATGCTAATTTTTACTTCGCCAACGGATATTGGGCCTTTAGGTGTTTTATTATTTTTTACAACAGTTTACATAGTATCGTTCGGTATAGTTACTCTGCTTACGCAGAGTTTTATGCGTTTAGCCTTCAAAAAAACAGAATTCAAAAACAAAGATTATCTGTATTCTGCAATACTTGCGTTTGGTCCGATCATGTTTTTGATGGCGCGCTCTTTCGGGGCTATTAACCTCTGGACTTCTGGCCTCATTTGTCTCTTTATATTTTTGGCTGAATTTCTCGTCGCAAAACGCGTTTAGTATGATAAAATAAGCATATGGATTATGGTCAGCGCTCGCAAAACAATGGTATTTCGTCCAACGACGCACTTTTCACGAGTGGTCTTACAGAAGGCGTAGGAAAAAATCCAGAGCAAACAGAATTGGACGCTAAAGAAGGTCTTCGCTCCAATGAATCATGGCAAAGAAACCCACAAGCTATTGGTAACAAAATTATCAATTTCCCAAATTCCACGATAGAAGCGTCCGATAATCAATCCCAAAAAGAGCGTCTAGGTGTTATAGAACCCACTATGCCACCAATGGTGGCCGAAGAAACGCAAACTCAACCACCCCTCAAGACAGATATCATTGAAGCAAGTTTGGATAAGTCAGCCCTGAACACCGAAGGACGCTTAGAGTCTGCCGGCGTTAAGGAAATAGACAAAGCCATATCCAAGCTGAATTATACTGGCAATGTGGCGGATTTTTATGAGACGGCGCGCGACGCTATGGAAGCAAATCTTAATAATTCATACAATAGAAAGTTGGCCACATGAGTAATAACTCCTGTTTCTGTAATTTTTACAACAATTTTCCAAAGAGGAGAGCTAGGTAATGGACCCTTGGGTGGTAGCGCTAATTGTCGTGGCCGCAATAGGTATTATTGTGGGGATTTTTGGCGGGACTTATATCTCTAAGCTCCGCAAGGCGAAAAAATATGAGCGCGGCCTTAAAATGGTACCACTGCTCATCCATCTTCCTCCTACCACAGATGACATTGACGCTGGCGGCCGCGATAAGCGCGACATTGCTAATGAGGCCATCTCTAAGGCTCAAGTAATGTACTCTATTCTTTCTTCCACTATCACCAAAGGACTCAAAACTAAGCTTTACGGCCAGCGCCACTTCTCTCTAGAAATTATAGCAAAAGACGGCTTCATTAAATATTACGCCATTGTCCCGGCAGTGCTTACAGAGACGGTAAAACAAGCCGTGCAGTCTGCTTATCCTACTGCGCGTCTAGAAGAACGGCGTGAGGAGAACATCTTTAAGGGCGGAACGGGCGTTGATGCCGTAGCGGGTGCCGAGCTTACCCTTAATAAAGAATATTATCTGCCTATCGCTACATACGAAGATTCCAGGCGCGACGCCCAGATGGCAATTCTAAACGCCCTCTCTGGCGTGGGTAACAATGAAGGTGCAGCTGTTCAAATTTTGTTCCGCCCTGCACAAAAAAATTGGTCAGAACGCGGCAAACAATATATCGAAAACATACAAAAAGGCAAAACTAGTAAAACTATTGGTTCCGGTTTTGGCGATTTCGCAATGGATCTTATCCGTGCTCCATGGGAAGTCCCAGGAGAACACGAAAAGTCTGAGCACGAGGCAATTACGAACATTAAGCAAGACGAAATCACCGCTATCACTAACAAAATGCGTTTTCCGGCCTTTGAAACCCTTATCCGCATTATAGCCAGCTCTGAAAACAAACCCCGCTCAGAAGCGATTGTAGGGGGCATAGTTTCAGCATTTTCTCAGTTTAACTCTCCAGAGCTCAACGGTTTCAAGGTCAATACTTTTAAAGACGCTAAAAAACTGGCTATTGACTACACTTTTAGATTTTTCCCGCTCAAAAATCACTCTACCATCTTAAACAGTGTAGAACTTGCTTCTATTTTTCATCTACCAGAACAAAACGCCATCCCTAATTCTCAGGTAGAACGTCAGCTCACCAAACAAGTGGATGGTCCGGCCAGATTGGCCACCGAGGGGCTATTCCTAGGCACTAACCAATTCCGTGGCACCGATAAAGCCATCTATCTCCAAGAGAAAGACCGCCGTCGCCACATGTACGTAATTGGGCAAACCGGTATGGGTAAATCTGTTTTCTTGGAGAATCTAGCTTTTCAGGACATGTGTGATGGTCACGGCTTTGCCTTTATTGATCCGCATGGCGATGCCGTGGAAGCATTGCTTCAGCGCGTACCAGAGGAGCGTATAGATGATGTAATCTATTTTGATCCCGCCGATATTGAACATCCAGTTGGCATGAATATGTTTGAATACACCACCCAAGATCAAAAAGATTTTATCGTCCAAGAGGGAATTAGTATGTTGCAATCCCTCTTTGACCCCAATAACCAAGGTTTCTTCGGCCCCCGTGGCCAACACATGTTCCGTAACGCTGCGCTTCTCTTAATGAGCGATCCGGCAGGCGCTACCTTCATAGATATTCCGCAGTGTTTTACGGATCCGGAATTTGTTAAATCTAAGCTCAAGTACGTCACAGATAAGGCCGTTTATGATTACTGGACTAAAGAATTCCCAGCTTCCCAGAAATCTAATGACGCCGGCGAGGTCATCACTTGGTTCTCTAGTAAATGGGGTCCGTTTATCTCTAATACCATTATGAGAAATACCTTAGGACAGGTTAAATCCGGCTTTAATATTCGCGAGATTATGGATAATAAAAAGATTTTCCTTGTCAACCTTTCTAAGGGGCGCCTCGGTGATATTAATGCTAATCTTCTAGGTATGATCTTTGTAATGAAATTCCAGCAAGCCGCCATGAGTCGCCAGGATATTCCCGAAGATCAGCGTCAAGACTTCTGCCTCTACGTAGATGAGTTCCAAAACTTTGCTACTGACTCTTTTGAGTCTATCCTGTCAGAAGCCAGGAAATACCGCCTCAATCTTATCGTGGCTAATCAGTTTATGACTCAGCTCACAGAAAAAATCAGGGAAGCACTCCTTGGCAACGTCGGCACTATTATCTGTGGTCGTATTGGCGTAACAGATGCAGATTTAATGGTCAAAGCCTTTACGCCTACCTTTACCGCCGAAGATTTAACCAAAACTCCTAATTTCTCCGCTGTGGCTAAAGTGATGATGTTCGATATGCCATCAGCCCCATTTACCATGAAGCTCCCTGTGCCTATGGGTGAACCGAACGAAGAATTGATGGATAGCCTTAAAGCCTACTCCGCAACCAAATTTGGCCGTACTCGCGCCGAGGTAGAAAAAGAAATTCAGGATCGTTGGAACGCTGCAGAAAAAGCGAAAAAAGCCGCTAAATCAGAAATACCGTCAGAGCCGTCTAAAAGCTCCGTAGACGTTGTTCCGATTAAAAACGATAAAAATACCGTCTCTGAACCTAAAACCGCTCCAGAGGCTCCAGAAACGCCTAAAAAAGGCTTTTTGGATGACTGGATGGATAAAAAAGCTAAAACTACTCCAATTTCGTCACCTACCACCCAGGAATCCACCCCAATCACACCAGAACAGACTCAAAATCCAGCCCCAGTTGCAACCCTAGAACCAACCCCTATTGAGCCTACTCCTACTTCTACCCCAGACTCTACACCCGCGTTATCATCAACATCAGCTCCAGAAGTCCAGCCAGATGAAGCCGTGTTCAGAATTCGCTAAATGACAATGGGATAGCCTAGCGGGTGACGCCTGGAGGGGGACCCCCAAAATGTTTGCGCACGCAAAATTTTGGGGGAGGAAAGGGCGGCAGGACCCGCCTAGAAAATATGGTATAATAGGCCTTATGAACGAGGGCCAAGATTGGATCTATACTGATATTGTGAAAGATCACTTTTTGAACCCTCGCAACTTCTTGATGGGCGACGAAAGTAAGTTTGAGTGTGATGCGACTGGCTTGGTGGGCAACCCTATCTGTGGCGATCAGATGAAAATGTTTATTAAGGTAGACAAAAAAACTGATAAAATCATAGACGTCCGCTGGAAAACCTATGGCTGTGCCTCGGCCATAGCTTCTACCTCTGCTCTCTCTGAGCTCGCCAAAGGTAAAACTCTAGATGAAGCTCTCAAAATTTCCGCCGAAGATATCGATAACTATCTCGGCAAACTTCCCAAGCACAAATTCCACTGTTCTATCTTGGGTCACGATGCCTTAAGGGACGCGATAGAGAATTATAGAAAATAGGCGGGTGACGCCTGGAGGGGGACCCCCAAAATGTTTGCGCACGCAAAATTTTGGGGGAGGAAAAGGCGGCAGGACCCGCCTAGCTTTGTATGGTACTAATCTGTTGCAATCTGTCAATTACCCCTGGTAATACTTCCATCACCTTATCAATATCCTCTTTCGTATTTTCTAGCCCAAAAGAGAATCTTATAGATGAATGTGCCACTTCGGCATCGCCGGTTTTTGCCATTAGTACATGCGACGGCTTAGTGTCTCCCGCCGCACAGGCCGAACCGGTAGATACCACTATGCCTTCGGCGTCTAGATATAGCTGAATAGATTCTCCTTCTGCCGCATGAAAGGATACATTTAAAATATTCGGCAGGGAAGCACCAGGGGAAAGATCGGTATTTAGTGAACTCCCCGGTATTTCCGTTAAAATCCTCTTAGCTAAACCATCTCTCAATCTACGCACTTCTTTATCGTACTTTTCCCAAGTTTTCTCTCGTAAAACATACTCCAACGCTGCACCAAACCCTATAATCCCCACGGTGTTATAGGTGCCACCACGTCTCTTGTTCTCTTGATTGCCTCCAATAATAAGAGGCTTAAACGGCACCCCCCTTCGCACATATAAAGCCCCCACTCCTACCGGCCCACCTATCTTGTGTGCACTAAATGTCGCATAATCCACCCCTAATTTCTTTATATCTATAGGTATTTTACCTAGCGCCTGTGTTAAATCAGAGTGTATATATCCGCCTTTTCGCACGGTTACCAGGGGTTTGCCCCAATCGTTCTTCTTATCAAACATCTCTGGGCAGTCCACCAATTCATCTTTTGCGGCTCGCCTAACCACTTCTGCTAAGTCCAAAATCTCCCCAGTTTCATTGTTTGCCAGCATATAAGAGTATAATTTCGGCAGCTTATCGCCCTTATACTCTCGTGCCGCCTCTATTATAGAATGATGCTCCAGGGGTGAAGCCTCAATCTGATGTCCTTCAAAAGTCCGAATTGCAGCATTATTGCTCTCCGATGCCCCAGAGGTAAAAATAATCTCAT
>JAEEGL014765654.1_pt1 | contig 17889 bp, 16 predicted proteins | sample 9134231 | NCBI WGS metagenome assembly JAEEGL01 (sample SAMN16246548, study PRJNA631951) | gut metagenome | biome: gut microbiome; feature: rumen; material: fiber-attached | host: Bos | place: Iran: Karaj | collected 2018-10 | reverse complement strand
TGGTGAGCATAGACAACCCCACCAACCTGCCGCCCATCAACGAGATACAGTACATGGAAGAGCCCTTCGTGGATGCCCGGGTGATCACGCCCGCGGACTACACAGGCGCCATAATGGAACTGTGCCAGGAAAAGCGGGGCACCTTCAAGGACATGAAGTATATAGACGGCGGCAGGGTGAGCCTGACGTACGATCTGCCGCTCAACGAAGTCATATACGACTTTTTCGACACGCTCAAAAGCCGCACCCGCGGCTATGCCAGTTTTGACTATGAACTTAAAGGCTACGTGGAGAGCGACCTGGTGAAGCTGGATTTGCTGCTTAACGGCGAAGCCTGCGACGCGCTGAGCATAATCGTTCACCGCGACAGGGCGTACGCGAGAGGGCGCTCCATAGCCGAAAAACTCAAGGACGCCATTCCGCGCCAGCTGTTCGAGATCCCCATCCAGGCGGCCATAGGCGGCAAGATAATCGCCAGGGAGACGGTGAAGGCGCTCAGGAAAGACGTGCTCGCCAAGTGCTACGGCGGCGACATCACCCGCAAAAAGAAGCTGCTTGAAAAGCAGAAGGAAGGCAAAAAGCGCATGCGCCAGGTGGGCAGCGTGGAGGTGCCTTCCGAGGCGTTCATGGCAGTGCTCAAAATGGATACATGACCTCGCTCTACGTTCATATACCCTTCTGCGTGCGCAAGTGCGCATACTGCGATTTCGAGAGCTATGCCGGACGGCTGGACAGGGCTGACGCATACATCTGCCGGGTGCTGGAGGAAGCGAAAAAAAGGCGCGCGGAATACGGGGCATTTTCCTGCCTAAGCGTGTATCTGGGCGGTGGCACGCCCTCGCTTTTGACCCCGGAGCAGCTTGGCAGGCTGTGCGGGGAGCTGTTTGACATGTTCCCGCCGGAAAAAGACGCGGAGGTCACGCTGGAAGCCAATCCCGGTACGGTTACGCCGGAACTTTTTGCCGCCGCGGTGCGTCTTGGGTTCAACCGGCTTTCCCTGGGAGTGCAGGCGAAGCAGGAAAGGCTGCTTAAGCTGCTGGGCAGGGTACATACTTTTCCCGAGGCGCTCCGCGCCGTTGAGATGGCGCGGGAGGCGGGCATACGCAACATCAACTGCGACGTTATGTGCTGCCTGCCGACGCAGATGGAAGAAGAGCTCAACGAGACGCTAAGCAGTGTGGCGGATGCGGGGGCGGAGCACATATCGTGCTACAGCCTGATACTCGAGGAAGGCACACGGCTGCACAGGCAGGTGGAAAGCGGCGAACTGTCCCTGCCTGACGAGGAAGCGCAGCGCAGGCAGCTTAAAAGCGCGTCTGCGACTCTGAAAAGCAGGGGTTTTGAGCGATACGAGATATCGAATTACGCCCGGAAGGGCTGCGAGTCCCGCCACAACATGGTGTACTGGGAACGGGGAGACTACCTGGGGCTGGGATGCGCGGCGCATTCCTTCATGCGGGGCGAGCGTTTTGGCAACCCGGGCTTCGACAGGTATTTGGCGGGAGAGGACGGCCTTGATCGGGAAGCGGTCAGCAGGGCTTCCGCGCTGGAAGAAGAGATACTTCTGGGCACCCGGCTCGTAAAAGGTATAAATCTTGAGCGCATACGGGTCGAGTACGGGGCGCAGGCCGCCGATAAACTGCTCGGACGCGCCGAAAAACTAAAAGGGCTCGTGCTTATCGAAGACGGGCGGCTGAAACTTACGGACGAAGGTTTCTTCGTCCACAACGCTGTGGTGCTGGAACTCGCGGCGGCCGTGCAGGGCGCCGTGCGGAACATATAAGGAGAAACGAATGAGGAAGATACTTTATCTCGCGCTTGCGCTGCTGCTGGCGCTTTCCTGCCTGGGGGAAAACATTTCCGCCGACAACTGGGTGCAGCCGGAGGTCATCTGCGAAGACGGCGTGGTGCTGGCGGAGATCCCGGCCGGTCTCTCTTTCGAGATCTTAATGGTCGAACTGGGTGAGGATTACTATCTCTGGCCGGAGGTGGCGCTTTATCTGCATGCGTTCTGCCAACTGCCGGAAAACTATATCACAAAAAACGACGCCATGGACCTGGGCTGGGATTCCCGCGCGGGCAATTTGTGGGTGGTCGCGCCGGGCATGGTGATCGGCGGAGACAGGTTCGGGAACTATGAACGCCAGCTGCCCGCCGCGAAAGGCAGGAAGTATTACGAGTGCGACGTGGACTATGAGGGAGGCTACCGGGACAACGGCAGGCGCATAGTGTTCTCCAGCGACGGGCTCATCTACCTTACTTTTGACCACTACGACACTTTTACCCTGTTATATGACGGCTGGTACGAAGCGGACGCAAAGTACGTGCCGGCAAATTAGGAGGCAGTATGTACATAATCGACGGAAGCAAAATGGCCACCCGGAAGGATGCCTGGGACGAGATCAAAAGGGGCATCGACGCCCCCGCATATATGGGCAGCAACCTTGACGCGTTAAACGACATACTGGGGGAGACCAGGGGAGATATCCTGCTGACCCATGCGTGCGTGATGCTCAACAGCCTGGGCAGATACGGCTGCCGCATACTCGAGGTGTTTTTTGCGGCTGCGAAAGCCAACAAATACCTTTCTTTCTCGGTAGGTCACAAGCCTGAGGAATAACAGTGCTGGCGCAGGACAGAAAACGCTATCTTAAGCTCATCGCCCACCTGGCATGGCCGACCATACTGGAGCAGACGCTGTCCACACTGGTAAGCTACGTGGACACCGCGATGGTGGGGCGCCTGGGCACCCAAGCCACCGCCGCCGTAGGCTGCACCATGACCGTAAACTGGATGCTGGGCAGCGTGGTGATGGCGCTGGGCATAGGCTTCCTGGCCTATATAGCCCGGAGCATGGGCGCGGGCAAACAGGAGCAGGCGAGAAAAGCTTCCGCCCAGTCGGTCACGGTGGCAGTGAGCCTTGGGCTCATAATGACCGCGGTCGTGCTGCCTTTGGCAAACAGGGTGCCCGTCTGGATGCGCGCGGATAAGAATATACAGCAAAAGGCAGGCGAATACCTGTTCATTTTGTATATGCCGATGGTATTCCGTTCCGCTTCGATAATGTTCGGCACGGTATTGAGGGCTTCGGGCGACACCCGCACGCCCATGCGGGTGAACACGGGCGTGAACGTGATTAACGTGGTGCTCAATTTCCTTCTGATCTACAGGACCAGGGAGCTCACGCTGCTGGGACTGAAGTTCACCTGCCCCGGCGCGGACCTTGGCGTTACTGGCGCGGCGATCGCAAGCGCGATCGCGTTCACTGTGGGCGGCATCTGGATGACCGTATGCCTGTACAAAAGTCCGGTCGTATCTCCGAAAGGTCACAGTTACAGGCCGGATAAGGCGATACTCGGCCCCTGCTTCAGGGTGGCAATGCCCAGCTGTCTGCAGAGGCTGGCGACCAGCAGCGGATACGTGGTGTTTTCCAGCATGATAAACTCCATAAACCAGGTGTCGACCGCTGCCCACACCATAGCCAACACCGCGGAAAGCGCGTTCTATATCCCCGGCTGGGGCATGCAGACCGCGGCCAGCACTCTGATAGGCAACGCTTACGGTGAGGGCGACAGGGAAAAGCTCAAGGCGCTGTCACGCCTGCTGCTGATAATCGAGTTTATCGTGATGACGGTGAGCGGGACGATACTGTTCCTGGGCGCGGAAGGGCTGATAGGCCTGTTCAACCGGGACGAAGAAGTGATCTCGCTGGGAGCAAAGGTGCTGAAGATGGTGGCAATCTCGGAGCCCATCTACGGTATCGCCATAATCATCGAGGGCATATTCAACGGCATAGGAGACACTTTCCACTCTTTCCTGTTCAATGTGACGGGCATGTGGGGGATAAGGATACTGGGCACTTACACATTCGTGTCCCTCATGGGCGGAGACCTGACCGCTGCCTGGGGCTGCATGATCGCCCACAACGTGTGCCTGGGCATAATGCTGAGCATAAAATATCTTCGGGGCAGATGGGGACCCGGAACAAATGCCGAGACAAATGCGTCTTAACAAAGTCGGCACTGCGATTAAATGACACTTTAGGAGGCAATACATGAAAAAACTTATAAGCATGCTGGTCGTGCTGTGTCTGTGCCTTTCTGCCGTAGCTTTTGCGGACGGCGCCATGGGCGACCTTTACGACAAGGCGGTGCATCTGGCGTTTGACACCACCAACGTGACCCTGACCGCCGAGGCGGAGTTCAAATTCGACGGGGAATGGTTCAAGACCATGCACGCGTCATATAAGCAGGACGGCTTCCGTTCCTACTTAAGCTACATGCTTGACAGCCCCACTCTGGAGGACAGCGTGTATACGGGCGGCTATACCGTGTTCGGAGAGGGAAACGTCGCTTATTCCAACGACACTTACCTGGGCAATTACTACTATGAGAACCCCACCAAACTCAGCGACAGGGTGCTGGTGCGCACTCCCAAGACGGACATGCTGCTAGGGCTGGGCAAGCTGCTCGCGCTGGACGCCGAAGATTACGTGACCCAGGACGTCAGCGAGAAAGCCTACACCTTCAAGGCGGGCGCGCTGGACGAAGTGATCAACCGCAGCGCGTATTACCTGATAATGGACTACATACGCGACAATTACTACATGGACCTGTTCCACGAGTGGGACTACAGCGCCAGCGGCGAAAAGTACACCTATGTGTACTATGAGGACCATCAGGAGCTGGCGGCTCAGAAATTCCTGCAGATCTACGGCGAGGAGTTCCCGGTGGATGCGGCTTATGACGAACTGGACGAGACCACGCTGGGCAGATACGACGTGGTGCTCAAAATGCTGGACCAGATGGAAAACGAGATCCGCAAGGCGTACGGCGGAAAAGTGGTGTACGTCAAGAACGACGGCACCGCCCAGGTGTTCGATTCCTTTGAGGAATACGCCGTGGAGGCGGGGATCGTCGAAGTGGATTATGTAAACTACCTGTCTTCGCTCAAGCGCTTCTATTCCGACAAGTACGGCGAGGAACTCACCGACGAGACCATTAGCATCATCTCCTTCACCGCTTCCGAGGAACTCTGGATGGCGTATCTGGAGCTGGGCGAAGCGATGGATGAGTATTATATCCAGCTCGCCAGGAGCGAGGATCCCAAGGCGATCTACGCCGTGGTGCGCGAAGACGGCACGCTCAAAACCTATCAGACCAGGAGGGGCAAGACGCTGACCGTGACCCAGGAGGTCATGGCAAACATCAGCTACGCGTCCCTGGCTTCTCTGGATTCCAAGGTGATTCTTGACGACGCGGGCAACCTGAGCGTATTTGAAGGCACCGCCGAGATCAGCGTAGAGTACACCGACGGCAGCAAACATACCCTCGAGATCGCCTTTACGCTCGGAGCGAAGGATTACGGTTCCACCAAAGTGCCCGAGACCTTCGTGCCTGAAGAGTACGGTCTGGTAAGCTATGAGGAGTACGTGGCGAGCCTGGAAAGCGAGAGCGGCGAGGAAGGCCCGAGCATTGAAGAGTTCCTGGCCAACGCGCCCAAGACCATAAGCTTTATGGGCAAGACCTTTGAGACCGAAGTAGATTATTACGGCGGCGAAGGCTGATAAACAAAACACGGACATAAAAGCCGTGCGCGGTCAAACTGACCGCGCACGGTGGTTTTTTTATTCGAGTCGACCTAATCTCCGCTCGGCAGGAACACCAGGTTGGCGATGTCGTGCCCTTTCACTTCAAACGGATCGACAGACAGGGACAGGTGCACGCCCCTGTCGATCGTGGAATCAAACACTTTCTCCATATCGTTCAGGTGCGGCTGCGACATGTTTATGCCCTTTAAGCCGTCCAGAGCGGCCAGCTGGTCTATAAAATGATCGCCCTTGCCGCAGAAGTGGACTATGCCGCCGTATTCTTTGAGCAGCCTGCCGTCGTAGGGAGCGATGTATTCCCTGAAGAACTTGGGAGAAAGGTTCATGGCGCTGTCGTCTCTGAGCACCAGGCTGCCGCCTTCCACATACCTGAAATAGTTGCTGCGCCCGCGGTTTTCCGGGAAGAGTTCCAGCCAGCCTTCTATCTGGAGCTTGATGTAGGCGGCAAGCTTGTCCAGCAGGGCATGTATTTCGTCCGGCAGGTCGTAGAGGGCATAGAACAGTTCGCTGCCCCACAGCAGCTCCAGATTATCCATGGGACCCTGCAGGTCGGGCTGCTCAACATGCACGTATTTACCGATTTTGGGATATGTGTCGGCGATCTCCCTGAACAGCCTGCCAACGTGGTAAATGTCCCTGAAATTGCCCGCCTGCAGATCCGGAAGGGGCTGGTCGATCAGCTCGATGCACTTTTCCTCGCCCAGCTTTATCACGTTGGGCAGGGTATTGCTTTCTCGGGGCATTACGAATAGCGGCGCTCCGAAAGCGGAGGCTACGTTGCCAACGCCGTAATTGCATCTTACGCGCAGGGGGAAGCTGCCGTCCCGGCTGAGACGCTGATTGACGCGGCAAAACTCGCTGAGCAGCATTTTCTCGTCGTCCGCTATGGCGTCGTTTATGTTGACCGCCGGCCAGTAAAGACCGGAAGGCGCGGCTTTTCTGCCCCGGGGCCTGTCCCCGCCGCCCGCTTCGTGGCGGCTCCAGGCGGACAGATACGCCTGTATCTCGTCCTCCGCGCGCTCGTCTATGCGGCTTTCTATGTCATCCAGATATTTTTTGATGAGATCGGTCATATGACGATATCCTCCGGATTGTAGCCCTTTGGCAGGGGCTCTTCGCTTAAAAAGGGCAGGCTTTCGTCTTCTAGCGCGGGCAGCAGCGCTTCAAAAGGTATGCCGTCAAACTCGCTGCCGTAGGTGGAACGCCCGAACCAGCCGCCTTCCTTGGCGCACTGGTTGAGGTCGCGGGCGAACTTGGTGCGGTTGGAACAGTCGTGCACCAATACCGGCCAGCCCTCCTGTGCGGCGTCTTTCATGAGCCTTAAGCTGAGCTCACGGCTGAAAACGGGGGAGAGGTAGCCATGCCGGTACATATACATGCTTTCGCCCAGGTAATTCTGAACGTTGTTGGGATTCAGATGCAGTTCCGCCAGGTTTATGAAATCCGGCCCCGCGTCCAGCACGGCGGCTTTCTTTTTTGCGAAGGCGGCGTAGAATTCTCGGGTCATGGGCGTTTCGATGCCTACCATGGGTATGTACTTTTTCGCCGCGCGGATGTTGTTTATGACACTTTCGGAGCACAGGCTTGCGCCCAGGTTGAAGCGCAGCTCGTTAAGCCCCGCGTCGCCCAGCGCTTTAAGCTGATCTTCGGTGGCGTGGATGCCGTTGGTATACAGGTGCTGATACACGCCCGCCTTGGCGAGGCGCGAGATCATGGAGTAGTATTTTTCTATCTCCATGAACGGCTCCAGGTACACGTACGCGACTCCGCTGGGCTTATTTCCGGCGGACAGGAGCAGATCGATGTCTTCCTCGCGGAATTTGGTGCCGCCGATCTCCCACATTCCCTCACCGATGGGCGGGATCTCGTCCAGCACGCCGCAATCGTAACAGAAGGGGCAGGCGGCGTCGCACTTGTTGGTCTTGCGTATGGCGCCCAGCCCCGTTCCGCACAGACAGCTCACGCAGCCCTTGGGGAAACGGGAAAAATCGCCCACGTATTTTGTGCGTCCGTTCAGGCTTTTAAGCCCCGGAATCTCGCTTTCCAGCTGCGAAAACCTGTGTTCCACGGCGCTTTCAAGCTGAAACAGTCCGCTGTATGCGATCTCCGTCTGCCGGGGAGAAAGCTCTTCCCCCTGCTGCTGGAGCTCGGCAAAAAACCTGAACCATATAAGTGCATCCCGCTTGGAAATCAGCATAACACCACCTCCCGAATATAATAAATCATAATTGTGACGATACGGTTTAGAAAGTATGAAGGATTGGATGCCGCCCGCACAAATATGCTCTTGCAATAATCGGAGAAATGGGATATAATAAACCTGCGAACACTGTTTGAACGGAGGGGTTTTATGTACGAACCCAAAGATTTGGCGCTAGAGATCGCCCAAGTGCTGGACAGCAAAAAGGCGGAGAACATAACTATACTCAAGGTGGATCAGCTTACCAGCATAACGGATTATTTCGTGATCTGCTCCGGCCGCAGCGCCCAGGCGGTACACACGCTTTATGAAGAAGTGTCCGACCGCATGGCTGAAAAAGGCATCGCTTTCAGGAGAAACGACGGCGTAAGGGAGAGCCGGTGGATCGTGCTGGACTACTCCAGCGTGATCGTGCACATTTTCCACCCGGAAGAAAGGGAGCACTACAACATCGAACGCCTGTGGGCGGACGGCACCAACCAGGTGGAGTTCGTCCCCGAAAAGCCGGAAAACTGATCAAGCATAAAAATAAACGCGGATGCCTGAAACGGGCATCCGCGTTTTAATGTGTAAGCTTTTTGCCGGAAGCGCGCGCCGAACTGCCGGGATGTGCGGGCTGACCGGCCCGGCTCGGAACGCGCCTTGGCACGATGGTGCTGGGCTTGCGTACGGGCGCAGCGGAGGCGGAAGCGGGTTTCCGGCTGCGGGGACGTACCAGTTCGTCGTTCACTATCATGCGCTTCTTGGCAAACCACCACCAGTGGGGTTTCCAGCGCGCGACGTAGATGAGCAGGTTGATCACCGTGCCGATAAGCAGCGCAATGACCAGAAGTCCCTTCCAGTGGCTCAGTATAAGCCCTGACAGTCCGCCGGAGGAACCTTCGCCCGTGATAAAGCCGATTATGCCGTTTATAAAGTACTGAAACCAGTCCAATACGCCGTGGAACGCGTCGGACAGCCACTTAAGCGGCCCAAAGCTGCTCATTGAGCCACCTCCTCAAGCTTGCCGACGCTCAAACTTATGAACGCCTCAGTGATCTCGAAATGCTCGTCTATCCCGCCGTTCACCAGCAGCTGAACGGGCACACGGTACTCACCGGGCTCATCGGCCGTTACGACCGCCCGGAGGGACAGCGCAGAGGGATCGAGCGCGCTGATCTGGCTGTAAAGCCCGGTCAGGGTAATGTCAGCCTGTTCGGGAGAATCGCTGACATACAGACCGTCCTCAAGGCCGGAGGTGTCCAGGCTCACCGGCACGGCGGCGTACTGGTGGGAAACGCTCTTTTCGCTTACGCTCACGTTCATATACACGCTTTTGGCGGAGACGTACCTGAATTCATCCAGCTCGGAGAAGCTGAGCGTGGCGTTGAAAGAGGAGGAGATCTCGCCGAGATCGGGGATATCCAGGGGCAGGTAGTCCAGCGCGTCCAGCAGCTCGGAGGAGCCGGCTACGGTGATCTGGCTGGGCTGGAAGGCCACGGAATCGATCTGGTAGCCTTCCTTGAGTTTGATCTGGGCGATATCCACGCTGGCGTTCAGCGCCTTCTTGGGATATACCTCCAGCACAACGTAGCAGGTGTTAGACGAACGGGTTAGCAGGGTGGTGGGCAGCACGTTTTCGTCCGCGTCAAGCAGCTGCGTGACGGCGGATTTGCGTATGACAGTGCCGCGCCCGGACGTGTCCACCTGAGCCTTTACACTTTTGACCTGGCTGACCAGGGAGGCGGGGCCGGAAACGGTTATCTGCTGGGGATTCAGGCTGGCGGAAGATTCGCCGTACCAGTATTTATCGGTATCCTCGCCCACGAATTCAGGCTCTATGGACAGGATGCGGGTATCCAGGTTTTCAATGGTCACGGAAATGGTCGGCGGGTTGATTTTGGACACGGTGCCGTATGCGGCGGTGGCTACCAGGGGCACGTCGTAGGTGCCGGGGGAGCTTATGCCGGTAAAGTCTGGAGTGACGCGGATGTTGCGGGCAGCCAGAAGGGAATACTGGCTCTGGGGCACGGTCACGCTCACGTCGATGGAATTCTGGTACTCGGCGAATATGTCGGTGGACGCCGCGAGAGTATACGCGCTCAGCGTGTTCGCGCCGGAAGGCGTGACCGACACGCTTTCGATCATCTTTGTGCGGGTCAAAGACGGGGTGGAGGAGATTATGTATGTCCACAGCACAAGCGCCAGAAGCAGGCTGAGGAGCTTCAGCCACAGGCGCTGCGTGAGGAAACTCCACACTGCCCTTGCGATACCGGGCAGGGCGGCCTTTATGCGGGAAATAAGCTGTTTCATTTGACTGCCTCCCCGCTTGAGGGCTTGAGCAGGCGCGCGGAACGGCCGAGCTTGCCCTCGAACAACTCGGTCAGTATGCCTGTAAGCGTCTTCTGGTCCAGATATCTGTTAAGCCGGCCTTCCCTCGCGGCGGAAATCACGCCGGTCTCCTCGCTCACCACCAGCGCGACGGCGTCGCTCGTCTCGGTTATGCCTATGGCAGCGCGGTGGCGCGTGCCGAGCTCCTTGGAGATATCGGGGTCGTTGGACAGCTGCAGTATGCAGGCGGCGGCCAGTATGCGCCCGTCGCGGATTATCATGGCGCCGTCATGCAGGGGAGTGTTGGGCTCAAAAATGTTTTCTATGAGAGGAGCGGTGATGTCGGCGTTGACCATGGTGCCGGTGTCGGCGAATTCCCTGAGCCCCGTCTTGCGCTCCACGACTATAAGCGCGCCTATGCGCTTTTTGGACATGTCCGTCATGGCGGTCACGATCTCGCTGACTATCTGGGAAGTGTTGGCGCTGGAGGAGTGAGAACCGGGACCGGAAGATATGAAGCTGCTGCGTCCCAGCTGTTCCAGCGCTTTTCTGAGTTCGGGCTGGAAAAGTATGACCAGAACGACTACACCGGTGTTCAGCACCTGCTGCAGCATCCAGGAGACCACGTTGAGCTGTAAGACATTTGTGAGCCAGGCAAACAGAAGCAACACCGCGACGCCCTTTATAACGGCGCTTGAACGGGTACGGATTATAAGACGGATAAGCGCGTAAATGATTACGGCAGTGATGATTATGTCAAGGAAATTGCGCCAGTCAGGCTGCTGGAACAGGTTGGCAAACAGGGTCTTTATGGCGTTTGCTACGCCGCTCAACCAGGTCATGACTCATCACCGCCTTCCTTATATACTGCCACTGTTTATTATACAACAAATCGGGCACAGATTTATAACGCAACAATTATTTAACAAATCTGCATCAAATCCGTAAGAATTAGACGCAAAAACCTGCCTTATGTTCCTTCGCGGACATAAGGCAGGCATAAGAGGTTTTTTACAGTATGTACCTGTGCAGGTCCGAATTGGCGGTGGCGGTCTTGAGCTGTCCGCGGATATAATCGGGAGTTATTACCACCTTGGTCTCGGGCGCGTCGCCGCCGCCCGCGTTGAAGGCGATGTCGCTCAAGATCGTTTCCATGACCGTGTGCAGGCGGCGTGCGCCTATGTTTTCGCTGCTTTCGTTGGCGTCGAAGGTGTGGCGGGCGATCAGATCCAGCGCTTCGTCCTCAAACTCCAGTTCCACGCCGTCCACCTTCAAAAGCGCCTTGTACTGGTTTATCAGCGCGTTCTGGGGCTGGGTGAGGATGCGCTTGTAGTCATCCACGGTCAGGAGCTTTAGATCTACCCTGACGGGGAAACGGCCCTGCAGCTCGGGGATCAGGTCGCTGACTTTGCTCACGTGGAACGCGCCTGCGGCGATAAACAGTATGTGGTCGGTGCGCACGGGGCCGTACTTTGTGTTGACGGTGCAGCCTTCCACGATGGGAAGGATATCCCTCTGCACGCCTTCGCGCGACACGTCCGGGCCCGCCTTGGAACCCTGTCCGGCCACTTTGTCTATCTCATCGATGAACACTATGCCGTGCTGCTCCACCCGGGAAATGGCATCGGAATACACCTTGTCCATGTCCACAAGGCTGTCTTCTTCCTCGGCGGTGAGTATGCGGCGGGCTTCGCTCACGGGCACCTTCCTGAGCTTGGTCTTCTTGGGCAGCATGCCGCCCATCATGTCGCTTATGCTCATGTCGGTGCCCGGGATCTCGGCTTTGGGGGTGTTTTCCTCGACTTCGATCTCCACGATCTGGTTTTCCAGCTCCCCGGCCATGAGTTTGGCGCGCAGGTCTTCCCGCTTGGAGGTCATTATCTCCTTTTCCTCGGGGCTTTCCTCGGGTTCCTTGCGGGTATTGCCAAGTATTATGTCGATGGGATTGGTCTTTTTCTTTACGGGGTGCGCCATAAGCTCGACGAGGCGGTTGTTTGCCGCCTGCACCGCCAGGTCTTTTATCTCGTTTACCTGACGATCTTTCTCAAGGCGGATGCCCGCTTCGGTCAGGTCGCGGATTATGGAATCCACGTCCCTGCCCACATAGCCCACTTCTGTGAACTTGGTGGCTTCGACCTTTACGAAAGGCGCGTCCACCAGCTTGGCAAGGCGCCTGGCGATCTCGGTCTTGCCCACGCCCGTGGGACCCACCATCAATATATTCTTGGGCGTGACTTCTTCCCTGACGCTTTCGGGCAGCTGCATGCGGCGGTAACGGTTCCTGAGCGCCACGGCCACGGCTTTTTTGGCGTCATCCTGCCCGATTATGTATTTATCCAGTTCCTGAACGGTCTGTTTCGGTGTGAGCGTGTTCATCATATCACCTCGCAGATAATGTGGTCATTGGTGTAGACGCAGATGGAGGAGGCGATCTTAAGCGCTTTTACCGCGATGTCCCGGGCGGGGAGATCCGTGTTTTCCATGAGCGCCCGGGCGGCTGCCAGCGCGTAATTACCGCCGGAACCGATGGACAGTACGCCTTCGTCCGGCGTGATGACTTCGCCGGTGCCGCTTATAAGAAGCAGCTCGTCCTTGTTGGCGGCGATAAGCAGCGCCTCCAGGTTCCTCGCTTCCCGGTTCATGCGCCAGCCCTGCGCCAGTTCCACCGCGGCTCTTTCAAGATTGCCGGAGTACTGGGTCAGATTGTTTTCAAGCTTTTCGCACAGGGCGAAGGCGTCGGAGACGGTGCCCGCGAAGCCCACCAGCACCTCGCCGTTATATATCCTGCGCACCTTTTTGGCGGTGTTTTTCATGACCACGTTTTCGCCCATGGTCACCTGTCCGTCGCCCGCGATGGCGGTTATGCCGTCCTGCTTGACTGCGCAGATGGTCGTACCTTTGAATAAGTCCATTTTATCCTCCGTTATAAGGCGTATTCCTGTTTTATCCTGCCGATCTCATCAAGCGCTCTTTGGCTTATGAGTTCGTAGCGTTCTTTTTTGTTGCGGATCTTCTTTTCGAAAGGGGGCAGCAGCCCGAAGTTGGCGTTCATGGGCTGGAAATCCCCGGAAGGTGTCACGGTGTGGCGGGTGAGCGCGCCCAGAAGCGTTTTGCCGCCGAAATCGGGTTCCTGTTTGCCTTCGAGCCGCATTGAGAGCCCCAGCGCCGCGACAAGCCCCGATGCGGCGGACTCCATATAGCCCTCGACTCCGGTCATCTGTCCTGCAAAGCGCAGAAACGGCCTGCCTTTGACCTGATAATTCAGGTCCAGCACGTCCGGGCTGTTCAGATAAGTGTTTTTGTGCATTACGCCATACCTGGCGAATTCGGCGTGCTCAAGCCCGGGGATCATGCCGAACACGCGCTTCTGTTCGCCGAATTTAAGGCGCGTCTGGAAACCTACTAGGTTGTACAGGCTGCCGCTTAAGTTGTCCCGCCTTAACTGCGCCACGGCGTAGGGCATTTTGCCGGTGCGCGGATCGACGAGCCCCACGGGTTTCATGGGTCCGTACGCCAGCGTCTGCCTGCCGCGCTGGGCGAGGATCTCCACGGCTATGCAGCCCTCGAACACCAGGTTTTTGTCAAAGTCGTGCACTTCAGCCGTCTCGGCGGAGACGAGAGCGTCGTAAAACGCGTTATATTCGTCCTCATTCATGGGACAGTTCAGGTAGTCGTCGTCCCCCTTGCCGTAGCGGGAGGCGGCGAAGACCTTGCTCATATCAAGGCTATCCAGGGTCACGATGGGGGCTTCCGCGTCGAAAAAATGCATCTGCGAAAAGCCGGGCAACGCTTTGATGCTGTCGGACAGCGCCTCGTGGGTAAGCGGACCGGTGGCGATGACGGCAGGCTCGGGCGGGATATCGTCGATCCTTTCCCGTACGACCTCGACCAGGGGATGAGAGGAAAGCGCTTCGGTGATATACGCGCTGAAAGCGGTCCTGTCCACTGCCAGCGCGCCGCCGGCGGGCAGCCTTGAGGCAACGGCAGCCTTCAGTATCAGGCTGTCAAATTGCCGCATCTCCGCTTTGAGCAGGCCGGAGGCGTTGGAAAGATAATCCGCCTTGAGGGAATTGGAACACACCAGTTCCCCAAAGCCTTCGGACTGGTGGGCGGGGGAGAAGCACTTGGGCTTCATTTCCGCCAGCCTGACCCGGTGTCCCCGCTTTGCCAGCTGCCAGGCGGCTTCGCTGCCCGCCAGGCCGGCGCCCACTATGGTGACGAACTCATTCATCGGCGTCTTCGGACTTGATCTCTTCGCGGTAGCGGCAGCTCTCGTTCTGGCACACGCGGGCGGTGGCGCCGCCGCGCAGGTACTTGAGCGTCATATAGCCGCCGCACTTGGGGCAGGCTTCCTTGACGGGCATGTCCCAGGACACGAAATCGCAGGCGGGGTAGTCTTCGCAGCCGTAGAATTTACGGCCTTTTTTGTTGATCCTCTCGATCAGGCGCTTGCCGCACTTGGGGCAGGGCGCTTCGATGTAGGTGAGCAGGGTCTGGGTATAGCGGCACTCCGGGAAACGGGGGCAGGCCAGGAACTTGCCGAAACGCCCGCGGCGGTACACCAGCATGGCGCCGCAGTTGGGGCATGGCACATCGCTGACTTCAGGAGCGATCTCCACTTTTTCCAGCTGTTTTTCAGCTTCCGAAAGCTCTTTTTCAAAGGGATAGTAGAAACCGCCGATCACGTTCTGCCACTTGAGCTCGCCCTCGGCGATCTCGTCCAGCTGGGTCTCCATCTGGGCGGTGAATTCGGTATCGACGATGTCGGGGAATGCCTTGCTCATGACGTTGGTGACAATCTTGCCGAGTTCGGTGGGGTACAGGCGCTTTTTCTCCCGCGCCACGTAGCCCCTGCCCAGGATGGTGGAGATGGTGGGCGCGTAGGTGGAGGGGCGGCCTATGCCTTTTTCTTCCAGCGTCTTCACCAGCAGCGCCTCGGTGTAACGGGCGGGAGGCTGGGTAAAGTGCTGGGATGGGGTGATCTCCAGCGCCTGGCACGCATCGGAAACGGTGAGCTTGGGGATGCGCCCGCTCTTCTCGGCGCTGTCGTCGTCGGTGCCTTCCTCATATACGGCAGTAAAGCCGGAAAAACTCTTTTTCTGGCTGCTGTGGCGGAAAGTGACCGTGCCGCAGGTTATGTCCGCAGTCATGGTATCGTAGGCGGCGGGAGTCATCTGGCAGGCCACGAACCGGTTGTATATGAGCCGGTACAGCTTGTACTGGTCGCTCGTCAGGGATGCCTTTATCGCGTCGGGGCTCAATTCCAGAACGCTGGGGCGGATCGCTTCGTGGGCGTCCTGAGCGCCCTGGCGCGCCCTGTACACGTTGGGCGTGTCGGGCAGGTATTCGGCCGGGTAATTGTCCGAGATGTAGCTTCTGACCTGCGCGATGGCTTCGTCGGAGATGCGGGTGGAGTCGGTGCGGATGTAGGTCACCAGACCTATCGCGCCTTCGCCCTTGATCTCAACGCCTTCATAAAGCTGCTGGGCGATCTGCATCGTCTTGGATGCGGTGAAGTTCAGTTTTCGGCTGGCGTCCTGCTGCAATGACGCGGTGGTGAACGGAGCGGCAGGGGACTTGTACCTGGTGGAAGTCTTTATATCCGAAACGGTGAACGGTTTTCCGTCGACCAGGGAAACGACCTGTTCGGCATCCTGCCGGTTCTTAAGATCCTTTTTCTCGCCGTTTATGCCCCAGAACTGGGCGTCGAAGCGGGTCTTGCCGCTTTGGAACGCGGCGTCAATGAGCCAGTACTCTTCCGGCACGAAGGCGTCGATCTCTTCCTCGCGCTCGACTACCAGCCTGGTAGCCACGCTCTGCACGCGCCCGGCGGACAGGCCCTTCTTCACTTTTGCCCACAGGATGGGACTGATCTTGTAGCCCACCAGCCTGTCCAGCACGCGCCGCGCCTGCTGGGCGTCCACCAGTTCCAGGTTTATGCTCCTGGGCGCGCTCAGGGCGGCCTTTACGGCTTTTTTGGTGATCTCGTTGAACTCGACCCGGCAGGGAGAAGCGGGATCGAGCCCCAGAAGGGTGCACAGATGCCAGGAAATGGCCTCTCCTTCGCGGTCAGGGTCGGTGGCGAGCAGTATCTTTTTAGCGCCCTTGGCTTCCCGGCGAATGTCTGCGATCAGATCTCCGCGGCCGCGAATGGTGATATATTTCGGCTCAAAGTTATTTTCGATCTCCACGCCCAGCTGGCTCTTGGGCAGATCCCGTACGTGCCCCTGGGAGGCGATGACCCGGTAGTTTTTGCCCAGGTACCTGCCGATAGTGTGCGCTTTGGCGGGAGACTCGACTATCACGAGAGTATAATTGCTCAAAACTTTACCTCCATCTTACGCCGGACGGTACAGGTTGCCCGGCAGCTTTATTATTATTGACCTAAGCTGCATGGTTGTCAAGCGGGAATTCAGCTGCGCGGGGGAAAATCCTGTTAAATGAGTGAGCTCGTCGAAACTTTTTGCTTCTATTTTAAGTTGTTCGTATATGAGCTTTTCCTCGTCATCCATGTCCGGCAGGGTCTGCTTTCTGCGCTTTTTTGCGGGACGCGCTCCCCAGCCCATTGCTTCGAGTATGTCCCAGGGAGAGAGCGCCGCGCCTGCGCCGTTCTGTATCAGGTGATTGGGGCCTTCCGAGAGGCTCTGGTATATGGAGCCCGGCACGGCGAACACTTCCCTTGAAAACTCAAGGGCGAAGGAAGCGGTTATCATGGCGCCGGAAGCCATGTCTCCTTCCACGATCAGCGCGCCCGCGCTCAGGCCCGCGATAATGCGGTTGCGCGCGGGAAAGGAATACCTGGAAGGCCTTTCACCGGGAGGCATCTCGCTTATCAGCAGCCCGCCGGACTGCACTATGCGCCGGGCGAGCTCGGCGTTCTCGGGCGGGTAGACCGTGTTAAGCCCGTTGCCGAGCACCGCTATGGTGCGGCCTCCCGCGTCCAGCGCCGCCAGGTGCGCTTCGGTATCGATGCCCCGGGCCAGTCCGCTTACCACTGTCACGCCCTTTTGAGCCAACTGGAACGAAAACTCCTTCGCGGCCTTTTTGCCGTCATAGCTGGCGCGGCGGGTGCCGACCACGGCGAAGGTCTTTTCGTCATCTATGGGGCCTTCGCCCATGACGAACAGCACTCCGGGCGGATCGGGTATGTTTTCCAGCGACGGGGGATAGTCTTCGCTTGTCCGTGTGACGAAGCGGATGTGCGCTTCGTCCAGTTTCCCGATAAGGGCGTCCGGACCTTCGTCCAGTGCCTGTTTGAGCAGGCGGAACATATCCTCCTCGAACAGAGGCCTGAACTCATCCGGAGCTTCGATTATTTCGCTTAGGTCGCCTGCCTGGGTGAGCAGGTTGTAGAAACGGCGCGGCGTCATGCCTTTCAGGCACCACAGCGTCAGCCACGCAGTTTCTTCCCGGGAATAAGCCATGCATACGCTCCCAAAATGCTTTATTTCATTAAAGCATTTTTGTAAGTTTTCGTCAAGCGAAATTTTTTTGAAAAGGGTATTGACAAATGGGCACTAAGGTGATATCATACTAAAAGTCGCCGTAAGGTGATGCCTCGGGAGCATAGCTCAGTTGGGAGAGCACTTGCCTTACAAGCAAGGGGTCACAGGTTCGAGCCCTGTTGTTCCCATACGTGGTCCGGTAGTTCAGTTGGTTAGAATGCCAGCCTGTCACGCTGGAGGTCGAGGGTTCGAGCCCCTTCCGGATCGTAATGTGCCTCGGTAGCTCAGTCGGTAGAGCAGGAGACTGAAAATCTCCGTGTCGGTGG
>JAEEGL013821205.1_pt1 | contig 17889 bp, 17 predicted proteins | sample 9134231 | NCBI WGS metagenome assembly JAEEGL01 (sample SAMN16246548, study PRJNA631951) | gut metagenome | biome: gut microbiome; feature: rumen; material: fiber-attached | host: Bos | place: Iran: Karaj | collected 2018-10 | reverse complement strand
TTTATATTGGATAAACTTATCTGCTATTTCCTTATCAATATTACCCGGAACACCCGCCTGAGCTGCATCATCATATATAAATGTATAATATATATCTTCTGACGGATACATTATTTGAATCTGATTAATTTCCCTTCTACAGGTACATAAAAAGAACATCAACAATATTATAAATATACTTATCAGGGATAATATCAAAATTCTTGCTTTTTTTCCCTTAAAAAACATATTGTCCATCACCTAATTTATTTAATATAATTTTATGGCAAAGAAAGCTTATACCACCAACATGAAGAATCACAAATTTTTTTTTACATTTTAATATGTTGATATAACATTAGTAAAATAGTTTTCCTATTTCAAATCCTTCTCATATTTTTATTTCTCCCAAAATTCTTGATCACAGTAATCTTTATCCTCTGATTTCATATATACAGCCTTCGATGAATGATCCTGTACAATTACATTACATTTATATTCTCTTTCAATATCATTTACCAATCCCAAAATAAACTCTATTCCGGGATTAATGGTGTCTGTAAAAAGATTTATATAAGCTGATACATCTGTCTCGATATCATATTCACTTTTGGTAAAATCCAGATCACGTTCATCGCTGTTATGGGTTGATTCAATATACATACTGAATAAGCTGCATCCGATATAATCCTGACCATCTGAATAATTCTTTTTATATTCAACCTTTTCATTTAAGTGCTTGTTTATATAATCTATGATTGTTCTTACAAACGAATCATACTGTAATCCTATTAAACAATATACATATACATCCATTTCATCCACCTTAATAGTAGCATTTATTATCTTTATTATACAATCCCAAAATGATAAAAACCACACCTGTATTACCCCGTCAACCACCACAGAAAATTGATACTTTTCACCACCACAGAATATTATTATATATTTTATACAATAACGTTCGTTAATTTTGTACATGTTGTTTGATATTGTTCGCTTGAAATCTCTTTCCCGCTTAAATATAATCATTTCAAAAGAAACAACCGTTAAAAAAGCACTAGCTAATACATTATAGATTTACATCATTGTCGAGAAAAATATCAATTTTCTGTCATGGTTCGGAGGGAAAAATATTGAAAAAATATCAATATTCTGACAATAAAGGTTTTACATTAGTAGAACTTATCATAGTTATAGCTATAATGGCTATCCTTGCTTCAACTATCGCCGTATCGGTTATCAGATATATAGAATCAGGAAGACAGGCTATGGATGTATATAATGGCAGCCTTATCAAAGATGCCCTTAATATCTATCCATTCCCAAGTAATTTCCAGGGCAGGCCGGTAACATTTACGGATCCTGAAACCGGCCAGAGTGAAACATATACAAGAGGCTGGGTATATGTAGATAAGGATGAGATAAGATGTTCAGATCAGAGTACCGCTCTTGCTATGATAGATGCAGGACTTGTTAAGGTAAGTGAAGATTTTGAGCGCCACCTTCGTGAAAACGAAGAAGACTCCGACAGGTGGTTCCCAGGCGGAGCTGATGGAGATTACTACCGCAAAAGTGGTATCAACGAATATGTATTTAAGAACAGTCTGAATGTTAAGGCCCGCAGAACCTGGAATACATATCAGATTGATGTATATATTGATTCAATCGGACAGATTCATCTTGGAGCAAGTGCATCCAATGCACAGAGAACCGATCATGCCAAAGACGAAGATGCTGCTACACTCTTTGCACAGAAACTCGGTTTTACAAATGCCAAAGTTACACCTGTAGGCCAGCAGTATACAGGTAACTAAATAACCCCCCTACGTAGAAAGAGCACCCTGCCCGGGGTGCTCTTCGCACTTTATACTGTTCTGTTATGAAGCATTTTCAATTAATAGAATATATCTACCAGACTTCCATCCGCTGCATTTATCAGTACTCTTACAAGAGTACCTCTATCGCTGTCTGCTTCAACTACCCATACAGGTGAAAATGTATACTCATCAGATCCTTCTCCTGAAGGAACCTGATAATATGTAAGATACGCATTTCTGAAGTAAAGCTCGCCGAAAGAGTTTTTTATGCTGTCAACAGATATGTTTTCCTCTGCCTGTTCCATAAATGCTTTCATCGCATCTTCGAAGCTTAGAAGCTGTACGTCATCGGATATCATTTCATCAAATGAGCAATATACGATCATATCAAAAGCAAACACGCCATCATCATTCACATATATAGTCTGCTTTTTCTCATTGTAATAATATAAGCCATCCTGGAGCTCTGCATTTTGCAAAATGCTCTGATTGCAGAATTTAGTCATAAATGTACAGCCATAACCATCACGCATGCCACCGCTGAAGGTGTCATCCGGTGCCTCATCCGGATTATAGAATAACGCCTCGCATTTCATCGGCTCAACTGCAGGATCTATATTAGTTCTGTTAGCGTAAAATGAAAGGCTGGCCTCCGGATACGGAAGATACAGTTTATTTTCCAGCAATTCCTTAACCTTTGACATTAACTCATCATCATGAAGAGTGCATTTATTAGGTCTGTCTGCCATGACCTCAGGAATATTGTAATTCAGCGCCTTTCCCTTGGTCATCATATAGAACATACCATCAGGATTAGTAGTCTCATAATAGTTAAGGTCCGCATCGCCGGATATATCACTTATCTTCTTCGGATAAAATGCAATGTACATTTCCTTCAGTGTACTGCTGTAACCGATCATGAGCTCATATGAAATGCTGTTATAATCGCCTTCATAGTTATGGACATAAAAGTCATCCCCATCTATCCATGCCGGACATACCTGCTGCTTGCCATCCAGTTCAATACCGTTATAATAGTCTGCATACATATTGCTGTACACAATGAAGTATGAATCACCCTGATCTTCGCTTAATGTGTCTCTTCCGTCATCAATTATCTTTTTAGCTGTGTCTCCGAAAAGATTTTTGACTATCTCATCCTCTTTAATATCGGACTGCTTGATCTTATTCACTTTGTATGAACACAGATTATCAGTTTCCTGAACCGGATATCTGACATCAATCTTGGCAGTCTTGGAGCCGACCGTGAATTCATCCTTAAAAGCGAGTTCCTTTCCACCTAACTTTTCGGAAAGTGTTCCACCTGCCAGATTATTTTCCTCTGTACTGTCTTCTTCTGAACTACTTTCAACCGTACCGCTCTCTGTCGCGACCTCAGTAGCTTCACCTGTACCATAATCTTCAACGACCGCTTCTTTTTCGCCGCATCCGGTAAGCAAAAGCATCGCTGCAAGAATCGCAGCCGCACATCTTTTAACCCTCATAATTATCACCTTTCCAGATATTCCTTTATCTCTTCTATCTGTTTCTTTGTATCGTTATATCCCAGCCAGTATAAGTCTCCCAGCTTCTCCACATCGCCTTCAAATCTGGTAACTTCTACAGGTTCTGACGGCGCTATAACGTATATCTTTCCTTCATTATATTCCGTGAACAGTTCTTCTGTCATGCGATTAAAATCAGCATTTGCCTTATTGATTGCCTCTTTGAACTTCGGATATTTTCTGTATAATATTCCTGCCGCCTTATGCGGTTCCTCTTTTCTTTTGTACGCCCACTCTCTCGTCTTTACTACTATTATCTTTTCAAATCCTTCCTTTACCGCCCAAGGATAAGGGATCTTTGTAGAGCAGCCTCCATCAAGATATGGAATGCCTCCAATTACAACAGGTCTGGATACATAAGGTACAGTTGCTGAAGCCCTGACAGCCGCGGAAAGATTGCATTTTCCTTTTTCCATATATTCAGTCTCTCCGGTAAGCATGTTGGTTACACCGACCGCAAGTCTGCGGGAACTGTCCATGAGACGTTTCTTATCAAGCGGCAGTTCGTCCAGAATATCTCTATAGAGATAAGAGAATCCTGTAACACCATGATCACGCTTCATAGCTCCTATGCCTACATATTCCTTATCATGTCTGTATGAAAGGTCTATCCTGGCACTCCATCCTATCTGTCCCGCTATATAGCCAATTGCAGACAGTGCACCGGCCGAGATGCCGACAACAGACTGCATATTGATATCATATTTCATAAGTGCATCTGTAACTCCCAGTGTATACAGGCCTTTCCAGCCGCCACCTTCAAGCACCAAGCACCCCTCTGTTATCTTGTCGCTTGCTGTTCCAGTAGGAAGTTCGTCTATCCTGCTGTATGTCTTCTTCCCCGTCATAACCCCCTCCAATATTACTTTTCATTTAATCTGTGATTCCAACCTTCTGTTACATGTTTTCCATCATTACCAAGTTCTATACACGGAAGGGTTCCCGGTCCCTTCTTCCTGTCAAATCGAATTATATTGATTCCCGTAAATTCAATATGCAGCAGCGCACACATCAGCGGAAATGGAATGTTCAGTATATGTCCCATAGCAGCTGCTGATGATCCCCCGTGCGATACAAGAACTATTGTTCTGTGCTTCTCCTCCTGAACTTTATGGTAATAATAGTATCCTTCACGCTTGTAGCCCAGTTCATCGAGCCATTTATCAATCTCTATATCTATTTTTTCTACGCAGGCCGTCACTTCGTTTGTCTTAAAGAACGGGCTTTCCTTCCAGTCCGTCTGATTCAGATTTATGCCCTGTCTCGCCATCTCATCCGCTATTTCCCATGGATGTCCATCCGCATATAGAGGTTTTCCATCTGTACTTCCCCAATCAACCTCCTGCATAAAATCAAGCGTCTTTATCGGCATATTTATCTTATCAGATATTTCACGGGCCGTTTCCATCGCCCGCCCCAGAGGAGATGCCCAGAGCTCATCAATCTCTTCATTGCAGACCCTCTCTGCAACTGCCTTCGCCTGTTCTCTGCCTATATCAGTCAGGCAATCCCTTTCATAGTCTGGTTCTCCATGTCGGATAAATATTATTCTCATATGTCTTTACCTCTTGCTGTCTGTTTAGAGTTTCTCGTTCTTCCCATTAGCCTTATTCTGAAATCTCTCGCTATATATTATAAAACGCTCATGAGTTCCTTCTGCTATCTTTTCTACTTCATCATATACATTTACAGAGAAAACAAGCCTTCTCGGATTCTCACTATTCACTTCTATAAGTTCCGTCTCACAGGTAACCTTCATTCCCACAGGTGTAGCTGCGATATGCTTTATATCTATATGAGTTCCAACCGTACTCTGTCCCTCTTCCAGATGCTCTGCAACACTCTGAAATGCAGTCTTTTCTGCAAGTGCTATCAGCGCCGGAGTAGCAAACACTTCCAGCCCGCCACTTCCTACAGCCTTTGCAGTATTCTCTTCTGTCACGATCAGCTCTTCTTTTCCTATAATTCCTTTATTTAACATTGTTTTTTCCTTTATGATTATTTCCAGTTTTCAGTCAATCGGCCGGATAGCCTTATTCGTTAGTTCTGCGATTACTCCGCCCCAACGAACATCATTATATCATAAAAACGCTTTCTTGCAGAGATATTGCGAATTATGGTATCATTCATAACGTTAACTACAGTTAATAAGGGAGGCTATAGAGTATGAGAAAGAGATATTTGCCGTACATGTTATCAGCAATGATGATGGCCGGCGTAGTTGGATACACAGGGGGATCTGTTGTATACGCGGATGAAGCAACAACCATAGAGACAGCAACCGAAGAAGGTGAAATAGCATCACAAAATGATGCTGAAATGGAAGTTTTATCCGAAGATGAAGCGACATTAAGAGGTAATTCTACAGAAGACAACTGGTATAAGGATTATGAGTATACTTTAGAAGATGGAAAAATAAGATTAACTAAGTATATTGGAAAATCAGAGGATGTATATGTTCCGAAGAGTGCCATTATAGATGGAGTGGAATATCAGACAAGTATTGGAAGTGTTATTCACAATGATCAGGCAGTTTCTATATGGAGTTATGTCAAATGTAAAAAAGTTGTTGAAACTATAGATTTTGAGGATGGATTCATTTTCCCAATTGATTCAAGTTATTTGTTTTATGGTTGCAGCTACTTAACATACATTGATTTAAGCGGGGTTGATTCAAGCACCGTTACCAATATGGACAGTATGTTTATGGATTGCTATAGCTTACAGGGTATTGATTTATATAATTTTGATACAAGCAATGTTACCAGCATGTATGGTATGTTTTCTTACTGTTATAACTTACAAAATATTGACGTAAGTAGTTTTGATACAAGCAATGTTACAGATATGAGCTTAATGTTTGAGGCTTGTCAACCACTACAAGAATTGGATATAAGCAATTTTGATACAAGCAACGTTACCAGCATGTATGGTATGTTTTCTAACTGTTGTTATTTGCATAGTATTGACGTAAGTAACTTTAATACAAGCAATGTTACTAATATGAGCTGTATGTTTGACGGGTGCATTAATTTATATAAAATTGACGTGAATAATTTTGATACAAGCAATGTAACCGATATGAACAGTATGTTTATGTATTGCATCAACTTACAAAGAATTGACGTAAGTAATTTTGACACAAGCAATGTTACCGATATGGCCTATATGTTTTCGAGTTGCGAAAACTTAGAGCGTATTGATTTAAGTAATTTTGATACCGGCAATGTTACCAGTATGCATAATATGTTTTGTGGTTGTAAAATATTAAATAAAATAGATTTTAGTAACTTTGATACAAGTAATGTAACCAGTATGAGCGGTATGTTTTATGGGTGTGATGCACTACAAAGATTTGATATGAGTAATTTCGATACAAGCAAAGTTACTGACTTCGATAGTATGTTTTCTGGCTGTTACAGTCTGAAAGAACTTAATATGAGTGGTTGTGATTTTAGTAGTTGTAAAAGCAATGAAACTATTTATATGCTTACATATTGCGAAAGCCTTAAAACTCTTTATACGCCGATAAATGTGTGCGTAAATATACGTTCTCCACTATCTTACAAAGTAGATGGCAAATCATATAATACGTTACCATGTAATACGACAGAAAGTATAAAACTTGTAAAAGATCAGAATACATTTGTATATGCCAACGGATGGGAACAGGGTGAAAACACATATTACTATGTTGATGGAAAAGTTGCGAAGGGTTGGACAGAGATAGATGGTTCAAAGTACTTCTTTGATGCAACAGGAGTCATGCAGACTGGTTGGCTGAAAGACGGCGATGACTGGTATTATCTCGATTCGGACGGTGCATTATATACAGGCACTCCTGTACTTGCAAAGGGAACTATCAACGGAAAAAACAAATGGTATGTATGTAAGGATGGAAAGTTTGATAATACCTTCAGCGGTGTAGTTCAGGCAACTAACGGAACCTGGTACTACTGTACTAATGGTGTGGTCGACACAACATTTTCTGGTAAATTAGCACTTGCAACTAACGGCAACTGGTATTACATCAAGGATGGAAAACCAACAAAGAACTTTACAGGAAAGATTGCCGAAACAACCGACGGTAAATGGTACTACTGTACTGATGGAAAACCTGATGTTAAGTTCAGTGGAAAGATTGCTTATTGCACCAACGGACAGTGGTATTACATTACTAAGGGAAAGATCGACAGAAGTTTTACAGGAATAGCTGAGGCAACCAACGGAAAGCTTTATTATGTAACTAAAGGTAAGCTGGATAGAAACTACAACGGCACAGCGACATATAACGGAAAGAGCTATAAAGTTGTAAACGGTGTAGTTAAACAGAAGTAAATAAACGCCTGCATCTGGACTCGAACCAGAACGCCAGAATAAATCTGGTTACTCAGAGATTAGCAATCTCCTGCCTTGCCATATTAGGCTTATACAGGCATATAGTAGGTGGAGAGGGACTTGAACCCCCAGTGCCGAAGCCACGAATTTACAGTCCGCTGCATTACCAATTCTGCTCATCCACCTATAAGTGATCCCAGTGGGGCTCGAACCCGACATTTCCGGCTTGAAGGGCCGGCGAACTGACCATTTATTCGATGGGACCATGTACCTGTGGAGAGACTTGAACTCTCATGCTTACGCCACGGTTTCTAAGACCGCTGTGTATACCATTCCACCACACAGGCTTATTTTAGGCATAAAAATAACCGCTTATGCATCCAAGCATAAGCGGTTATCATTTTTTCTATGATAATCACCTATACATCAATGCATTACAATTAATCCTTCACTTGTTGATTCTGATTCCAAGCTGAGGACTGAATATTCACTATGAAGATATGCATGACTAAGTGTTTTCATTGCTTTGTTTTCCTTTCGTTTGTTATGCACTGATTATAACACCACGGATTTATAAGTAAAGTAAACCCGTGGTATATCTTTATAAGTCACCAAGGCATCGATATAGTTCTCTATAGTATTCAACATAGTCCTGACCTGATGCCAGCCCCGAAACGCTTCCATCGCCTGCCTCTATGACCTTCCATGTTCCGTCTTCCAATTCCGCATAATCGACAGTGTAAAATATACTATCAACGTCCGCATATTTTTCTATCAATTCCCTTGGAGGAAGCGGCGCTTTTATATCCTGCCCGGAGTTTCTGCTTAATGATGCAACTTCATGATTTATATAGAATGCTCTATATTCATTAGTTGCTGAACCATACCTTTTAAGATTAAGATATTCTTTTATACAGATACCACCAGTAAGCAGATCACCTCGATATTTATAGAATATTTCCATATCTGCATCAAACTCACTCTGCGTAATTGTGTGATCAAAGTATTTTGGAAATTCCGTACCTTTTACAGACTTCACATAATCCTTAACCATGAATCTCGTAAAGTGTTTCTTCAGATAATCCACATCAATCTTTGAATGCAGTGGAAAGATTTCCATATGTGCAGTATCTTCTCCAAACTTTGAATATACGTTAGGAAAGATATGCATCAACTCGTATGATTTTGGATCCGTTATAAGATGAATATTCTTTTCTGATAGACCTTTATAAAAAGCTTCATACTGTTCCGGTTTCATCATCCATCCACGATAGACAGCTGAAGTCATTGATTCCACTACTCTGTTCAGTTTTAAAACTCCATCATTAAACCACTTATCATAGCTGAATATGACCACATCAAAAAGACCTGTTGAAAGCACAGCCTGATATTCCTGCTCCAGATCCTCATCTACCCTTTTAATATCAAAATAACTTGATGGAAATATAATCGTATTCATCATGATACCCCTTTTCATAATTATATAGTGGATGTAGAGGGATTTGAACCCCCGACCTTGACATTAAGAGTGTCCTGCTCTGCCAACTAAGCTATACATCCATATATGAGTGTAGAGAGACTCGAACTCTCGACCTACGGGTTAAAGGCCCGTTGCTCTACCAGCTAAGCTACACACTCATGATTACAGTGGTGGGAATCGAACCCACGACCTTGACCGTATGAAGATCCTGCTCTGACCAACTGAGCTACACTGCAAGTACAGACGAAGGGATTCGAACCCTTAACCGACGGATTAGAAGTCCGCTACTCTGATCCATTGAGCTACGCCTGTATATAAGTCGGGATGATGGGATTCGAACCCATATTTACCTTGTCAGGGCCTACGGCTTATAAGGCCGTGGCTCTCACCTATTGAGCTACATCCCAGCCCCTACGGGAGGACTCGAACCTCCAACCTTCACATTAACAGTGTGCTGAACTACCATTGTTCTACATAGGGATTAAGCAGCCGAAACAGGAATCGAACCTATATCTTCTGAGTCAGAGTCAGATGTGATACCTTTACACTATTCGGCTATACAAGGGCGACGGGATTTGAACCCATATTACGGGAGTCAAAGTCCCGTGTACTGACCAATTGTACGACACCCTATTATTGTTAGTAGGAAGGATGGGATTCGAACCCATGACAACCTGCGTATCAGACAGGTACTCTAAACCAACTGAGCTACCTTCCTATATATGGAAAGAGAAGGACTCGAACCTCCACCGCGCAGGGCTTCAACCTGCCGCTCTACCATTGGAGCTATCTTTCCAAAAAGAAAACCACCTGTCCTTATCAGACAAGTGGTTTTCTAACGTTCAATCTATTGTTACATACTTACACATTGCACAATTTAAGCGTTCCACTATTTCTGATAAAGACATCACAAAGAGTCCAGTATTTGTTATTAAAACAAATCTGAATATTCCACTGTATCTGCTTAAATTGTCTCATCATAGTTGTAGATCGCATTGTTTCTGTTCTCCTTTGCTAAATATTTTTTATTCTTTGAGTAGATTGAAAACGTCAGATTCGAACTGCGCCTCATGCTCCCAGGGCAAGCGTGCTACCATTACACCACGTTCTCAAGGCGAGTGAGAGAAGTGCCTGTTTTCTCCCACTCTATATTATTATTAAAAAAACCGTCTGTATCCTACCTCGATACAGACGGTTCAAAAACTAATTAACGCAAAAAGTGCCTATTTTTGCCTGTATCTTTTTCTATATTTATTATTCTTTATATCCTGATCTTGTGCGTCGAAGCCCATTTTTGCTATGGTTTTCTGGGCATTCTGCGGCTGATTAAAGCATGGGAAATCAAACCCACTTATTGTAGGTCGAATAATGACATTTATTCTATTCATCATTACTGAACTTCTCATCTGCTTTCTTTACCTCATTAAATCATTATAACTGCTATGCAGTTTTAAAAAACAAAAAGTGCCAGTTTCTCCGTTTGGCATAACAAACAGAGAGACAGGCACTTCTCTCGAGACATAATATACTAAATATCAAACTCGATGTCAACAACTTTTTAAAAATTTTTCTCCCTTTGCAATCTTCGCAATCGTGCGTGTGGATAATCCCAGCTTCACTATCTTACCGCAAATCGTTCAAAAGTAAAGATTTCACAGGTTTTTAAGCTATAAAGTAAAGATTATCCTGTTTATAAAGTCCGTTATACACTTCTTCTTTTTTTCTGCGCTCAGCTTCTCAAATTCTTCTGAGTGGATGGTTGCGGAGATGCCATAAAGCAGCTGGCCTGCAAGTATATCTGCCGGCGTATCTGTCTTAACTCCCCACTTTTCTATCAGTTGTTTTATAACCGGCTTAAGCTCACGGAGTGTCCCTTCGTGCATTGCTGTCTGAACGGTCCAGTGTACCGCTCCCCGTATCTGTCCAAACTCTTCCATGGACTTTTCGTACATAGGAAGAAATGTTTTTATAAAATCTTCTTTTGTTTCGCATACTGCAAGCATGGCTTCAAATTTCTCACGATAGTTTTTGAAAAATCTTTCCACTACCTGATCAAACAACATATCCTTCGACTTGAAGTAGTGATAAAACATTCCTATCTCTCCGCCGACCTCATTCATGATCATTCGTACGGAGGTTGCCTCATATCCGTTTTCAAAGAACAGTTTTGTGGCTGTATCTATTATTTCATCCCGCTTTCCGCCCGTCAGTACCGGTTTCCTTGCCATTAGTCTTTTCCTCGATCCATTCAGATATTGTATCCAGCAGGAGGTTCATATTTCCTACCTGACAGTGATGATCGGCACACTCCTCTTCTGTAAAAAGCTTTCCTGTCACGCTTCTTGCGTTTACCAGCGCATCCAGCTGATCCTGATAATATACGGTATACAGGTCACTCGCACCTGCAAGCACCAGTGTATCCTGTGTTATCAGCTTTGAGATATCTCTGGTATTGAACTTCCTGATATAGTTGAAGTATTCGCATGGCGTATGCACATTTTCATAAATCGCATAGCCTTGAAGCAGAAGCCATCTTGTAAAATATTTCTTATTCAACTTCTTATTCAGAGATTTCCAGAATATGTTCTTCGGATGACGCGTCAGATAATCGAAGAACTTTCCGAAGCTGCCCATCTTATTAAGTATCGCACCATAGAAGTCATATATCAAGTCGTACATTACAAGACGTGAGATTCTCTTATCATAAGCAGCCGCTCTTGTGGCCAGATATCCTCCAAGAGATATACCGATAAGCGTTACATCTGTAAGATTGAAATAGTCGAGAACCGCTCCTGTGCAATGCTCCCACTCCAGAGTCATCCTGACATCATGATGCATCAGAACCTCGCCCTGTCCCGGGCCTTCAAAGAAGTATATGCTGTATCCCTTATCCATAAAGAATGGAACCATCGGAAGAAAGTCCTGGGAAGTGCTGTCGTAACCGCCGTGTATTACGATTGTTCCCTTTGCGCCTTCGCATATTGAATAATATACCGGAAGTTCATAGTTTTGATATGGAATCCTTACAAACTTTATATCAGGATACCGTTCTTTAAAATATCTGTTATACAGTTCAACATACTTATCATATAAAATGTGCTTCAGACTGTTTCCCTGTGCATCCTTCTCACCGCTCAATGTATAGAACTGAGCTGCACGGTAGCAGGTTGCAGCCTTAAGTATCTCCCCTGCCTTCTCATTCTTCTCACCCAGTTCAGTAAATACGGATATCCACTTCTCAAAGCTATCGATCTGTCTGCCGATACTCATGAGCTCTTCTTTTCCAAAAACCCCGTAAGTATAGAATCTGTTCAACTGAAAGTTAGGGCCTTCGTCTTCGTGAAAATCATAATAACCAACCGGAAACATCGTACATTCTTTTTTCATATCCTTACCTCCATAAACCGAATATCGTTCTGTTAATTCAAAATATCATGAGATTATCTATTTGTCAAGAATAAAAAGAACGATGTTCGGTTTATTATTTTTCCTCCCTTGATGAGCACGCCTGCAAAAAGTGCATAAAAATACCGCCTATGCCGAAGCATAAGCGGTGTTGTGTCTTATTCAACCGGTAAGCATATCTCTGTTACAAACTCATCCGGGTTCTGGGTCTGGCCCGGTCCCACATGATAGATGTTGAACATGTGTCCGTTTACCTTATACTTATTCTCATTTGCCCACGTAGCAACTGTAGCTGTGGCATCTGCAACCTGAGAATAATCTCCCTTTATGATGCAGCTTGCAACCTTGACTGCCGGGAGGGTCTTGAACTTTACATGTTCTGTATCCTCATACTTTCCTTTGACTGCCATAGAAACAACTATCTCTATATTCTCTTCCTTATACTCTTCATCAAGGAATTCAGCGATAGCATAACATGGTTCATCCGGAATCAGCGGAGTCTTAACCTCTCCCATCATAGCCCAGGCCATAGCCTCATCCTCATAACGAGGGATTACTGTCTGAACTGTTACTGCATATCTCTCCGGTATTGTCTTAATAGTTACATCGTACTTCATTTCCTGCTCCTCTCTCAGCCTCCTTCGGGCTGTATCCAGAAGCATCAGCTTATATTCCGTCTCTTGGGATAATTCTTTCAGTTCCTTCTGTCTCTCCGACAGGAAGACGTCCATCTTATCCTTATCATCCTGCACTTCCAGTATCCTGATTATATCTGCAAGGGCAAATCCCATGTCTTTAAGTGCCGTGATCCGTCCGATGATGAACAGCTGATCCTCGCGATAATAACGGTATCCGGTAAAGTTATCTGTCTCTGCCGGTTTCAGAAGTCCGATATCATCATAATGGCGGAGCATCCTGATGCTTACTCTGGATAGTTTTGAAAATTCTCCTATTTTTAGCATTTGTTTACCTCCATGGATGTTTTCCTGAGCTCTGATATAACTCTAATCCCTACCACTATGTGAGAGTCAATACCCTTTTAAAAATAATTTTCAAAAACAAGCTTTCTGTATAGATCATTCAGTTCGCTGAAGTCCTTTATGCGGTCATCTTCTGCCTTATCAGCTATCTCATGCTGTTTTTCCAGCTCACTCTCGATAAATGCTTTGATCATCGGAATATGTTCATTCAGCTCACTTTCCTCTGTCTCAACCTTTATCTCAACCAGTCGGTTTATCTCACCCAGAAGTTCACCCGAAAGATCCGCCTCTGTTCCGTCAAAGAGTCGGAGCAGTTCATCAAACTTCATAGGTGGTATCTCATGGAATCTTTCTATCCATCTGCAGCAGAGAAGCGGACGAAGCGCATAGAAATACTTCTTATACTTCACCTTATCTCCTGTAAGAGATTTATAATAGGTGCTGCTGGCTGTTCCATAATAATGATTCAGAGAAGCCTTCTCCGAGAAGCATTTCTTTACAATAGGAGCTATCACATCCCATTTATCTGATTTTCTGTAAACGATCGGCGAACCGGCCCACTCCATAAGATTCGGGTTGCCCTTTCCGAAGGCCAGAAGTGCCTTCTTAAGATCCCAGCCATTGATATCAAGAACTTCATCCAGCTCCCAGTCTATGTAGTCCTGCTGTTCATCAATCCTCATGTATTCTTCCGGGCGCTGCATATATATGAATCTAACATCATAATCACTATCCGGTGATGCAAAGCCCCAGGCACGGCTGCCTGACTCTATTGCCAGCAGTATCTCAACGTTATTGCTCTGTTCCACTTCGTCCAGTGATATCTGTATATCGTTTTCTATGTCGCTCATGTTATATCTCCTCATTAACTATCCTGCGGTTTATGCGTTCCACAAACTCTTCTACCCTATTCATATCCGGGCTGTCAGGAAGAGTGCTGACCTTCTCTGCTTCAGCAAACTGCTTCTCATAATCAGCAACCACCTTGTAGAAGTCCTCATTCAGTACGCTGTCCTTCATGTAATAACCGTCTCTTATGCTTTTCAGAAGCTCCAGCTCATCATCAGGTCTTCTGGTTCTTATGGTCTTATACTTCAGAATATCTATTCCCATCATGAAGAGCCGTACCAGATGCATCGCATGTTTATTAAGATGACGGTCATCCTTCTTCCTGTTGCGTTTTCCGATCTTATCATATTCACGGATCACTATATTCATGGAGTTCATCATATCATTATATTTCCTGAGTGGGAAATGTTTCATCTCCCCGTCTATGAATATCTCCTTCTCCAGTCCTTCCGTCACTGCGTCATCTATATAAAGCTTAGTAACACCGCTGTCAGATTCACCGCTTCTTCTGTTGTAATCCTCCAGTGCATGCTTCACTGACCGTATTATGTGCTCCTCCCTATCTGGCTGTGACATGGAATCCCTGGCGATTGCATTTTGAAGTCTCCTCAGCTGTGCATCCGCATAGTGCCCGAAGGATTCTGCCGCCCGCTTAGTGAGGAACATGTCCCTGTTATCCAGAAGCTCCTGACCGATGTCCGTACGTATCACATACTTCTCTGGTTCTATTCCGAGAATCTCTATGGTATTGGGATTGCAGCTGAGCAGAAGACGGATTATCTTATTGAAGCCGTAGATTACCGTATCTGTCTCTCTATCCTCGAACTGCTCAAATTCCGTGAATCCGATCAGGTCCGATGGAAGCTCCAGAGTTATTCCGCGAAAGTCAATATCGCTTCCTTCCCGTTCCGTTCCATATCCATAGCTTCCCGTTACTCCTAGAAGGATTATCCTTTTCCCAAGCCTCGGATCGGTATGAAGAAATTCATATTCCTTTGTCGATAGTAAACCTTTAAAATCCATTTATTACCTTTTCCTGTTTTCAAAATCTTTTATAATTCTATCACATACTTGCATCCACCGCTATTATCGGATATAAAAGCTATGGATCCGTTATGAAGCTCCACGATTCTCTTAACTATTGCAAGGCCAAGTCCGCTTCCGCCGCTCTTAGAGTTTCTGGCCTTATCATCAACTCTGTAGAAAGGCATAAAGATTTTCTCTCTATGTTCCTCCGGTATTCCCACACCATTATCCATAACGATTATCTGAACGTTTTTGTCTGTCCGCCTTACTATTATGCCGATTTCTGTTCCGGCTTCATTATATTTCATGGAATTCTCGATCAGATTATCATAAACTCTTCTGAAAAGGTCTCGACTTATGTCAACCTTTATCTCTTCCTCAGGAATATCAAGGCTGTATCTGAAGCCTGCTTCCTCCAGTCTCGGTATATACTCTGCAATTATCTGTCTTGTATATTCACAGATATCGGTCTCTTCAAGCTCCGCCTTATAACCGGCACTTCCCAGCTTGGAATACGTAAAGAGCGACTGCAGTATAGAATTCGATCTTACTGAATTATCATAGATCAGCTTCAGGTAGTCCTGCTGCCTATCCGCATCTGCCCGTCCGCTGAGAAGCATTTCACTATAACCCTGTACGCTGGCAAGCGGGTTCTTCAGGTCATGAGATATCTCCGATACGAGAAGCATTCTCTTCGATTCCTCCTCTGTACGAATCTCATCCTTCTCCTTCAGTTCAGAAGCCAGATGCTCCATAGCCCGTCCCAGTCTGTCCAGTTCAAGGGTTTCTCCTTCAGAAGATTTAATATCATATTCGCCTCGCTCCAGTTTCTCTGCTCCATCATATACTTCTTCTACAGAACTCGTTATCTTTGAAGCTGCTTTCTTTGAATAGACCACAACAAAGATGATAAGTGCTATCACATAGAGAGACTGCACTATAAGAAAAATTGTCATACTCGGCTTATAGTTCGGTGCCTCCGGATTAATAAAGAGCGATATCGACAGGGTTATAGATTGAGGACTGCGCATAACAAGCCAGTAAGGAGCCTCTCCCCCATGGTATGCTATATCATAATTATACTTTGATACTTCCCCTGTCTTATGCAGGAACTCTGTCCACTCCTCCATAGTAAATGCAGTCTTACCACATATGGCCGGGCCTCCCAGATTTACGACGGTGAGATTCTCATCAACCACCATTGCACTGCCGCCGGATGCCACATAGTCCGATACATCAATTTCCGTGTATGAATCCTCCAGTCTTTCGGCTGCGCCCCTCAGGTTATTCTCGCTGCTTACGTATATCTTCTGAAGCAACGCGATCAGTACAAACGGAATAAGCGCAAATCCAAAGGTTGCTAATATCACCCTCAGGAATCTGCGCCTCATATATACACGTGTGTTTTGAATTTTTCTGTTTCGTTCCATAACCTTCACCGAAATTATGTAAACCTATATCCGATACCGATGAGTGTCTCGATATGATTCTTTTCATCGTCATCTATCTTCGAACGAAGATGCGATATATGCACTGTAATCGTGTTATCATCATACAGATATTCATCCTGCCATACAGCCTCATATATCTGCCTTTTAGTCACAACTCTGCCCATGTTTTCCGCAAAGAACTTCAGCATATAGTATTCCTTTGCGTTCAGGTTCAGGATAACATCTCCCATTTTTACGACTCCATTTCCGAAGTCCATTACCAGGCTGCCTGACGTTATAACTGTCTTCTCCTCTGTATCCTTCTTCAGATGTCTCTTCTGAACCTCTATCCGGGCAAGCAGTTCATTCATACTCCAGGGCTTGACGAGATAGTCGTCCGCTCCCAGCCGAAGTCCTCCGACCTTATCAATCTCCTCGCCCCGAGCCGTAAGAAGTATGATCGGCATCTCCGAAGTTTCACGTATCTTAGCCAGAACCGACAGTCCATCCATAACCGGCATCATGATATCAAGGATTGCCATGTCCGGCTTCTCCTTATCATACAGCCTGAGTGCCTCTGCACCATTCTCTGCCCCGATAACCGTATATCCCACTGAGGACAGCTGATCTGCCAGCAGCATCCTCAGATCTTTTTCATCTTCAGCTATAAGAATCTTCACGTTCTGCTTTCCCTCGCCTTATATACCGTTACATACAAATCTCACCACATCAACCAGCCAGTGACTCATCATAGAACTCGCTATATCGAGTTTTCTCTGCATAATAGTAAATGGCAGGCCAAACATCAGACCGATCATCACCGTCTCCCAAAGGCCAAATCCATGAGCCGCTGCATGTGGGATAAACATCATGAAATACATTGTAAATGCACTCCCTATCCCCATCTTCCGACCCTCGGAAAACCTTACACAGTAAGCCATAAATACTGCCCTGCAGGCTGCTTCCTCAAATATTCCCGGGTTAAGTGCCAACAGCAGCTTCCATAATGAAAATCCT
>JAEEGL013523806.1_pt1 | contig 17889 bp, 15 predicted proteins | sample 9134231 | NCBI WGS metagenome assembly JAEEGL01 (sample SAMN16246548, study PRJNA631951) | gut metagenome | biome: gut microbiome; feature: rumen; material: fiber-attached | host: Bos | place: Iran: Karaj | collected 2018-10 | reverse complement strand
GCTATTCGCAAATACATATCTTGCACTTCGTGTCAGCTACTTCAATGAGCTGGATACATATGCAGAGGTCAAGGGACTAAAAACTGCAAACATCATCAGAGGTATCTGTCTTGATCCCCGTGTTGGCGACTACTACAACAACCCGTCCTTCGGTTACGGCGGTTATTGTCTGCCCAAGGACACAAAGCAGCTTCTTGCAAACTATCAGAATGTTCCTCAGAATATGATGACTGCTATTGTTGAGTCGAACAGAACCAGAAAGGACTTCATTGCTGACCGAATCATGGAGATTGCCGGCACTTACGGCAACAGTGCTGACTACTCCGCGGAGCAGGAAAGCAAGCAGAAGGAAGTCGTTGTGGGCGTGTACAGACTTACAATGAAATCGAACTCAGACAACTTCCGTCAGAGCTCCATTCAGGGCGTCATGAAGCGCATCAAGGCAAAGGGCGCTACGGTTATTATCTATGAGCCGACACTTGAAAACGGCAGCACATTCTTTGGTTCTCTCGTTATGAATGATCTGAAGAAGTTCAAGAAGAAGTGCGGCTGCATCGTTGCTAACCGCTACGATTCTGTTCTCGATGATGTTGAAGAAAAGGTATATACAAGAGACCTGTTCAGAAGGGATTAAGATATGAGCAAAGAAAGAATTGACTTGAATGGCAAGACCATACTTGTGACCGGTTCACCCGGATTTATCGGTGCAAATCTTGTGTTGAGACTGCTAAAAGAAATGTCCTCTGGTACAGTTGTGAGCCTTGACAATATGAACGACTACTATGATCCGGCACTGAAAGAATATCGTCTGTCTCTGATCAAAGAAGCTGCGATCACTTCGCCAGTCAGACACATATTTGTGAAAGGTTCAATTGGCGATAAGGCACTGATAGACAAGTTGTTTGCTGAATATCACTTTGATGTAGTGGTCAACTTAGCAGCACAGGCAGGTGTCCGTTATTCCATCGACCACCCGGATGTGTACATTGAAAGCAATATCATTGGTTTCTACAATATCCTTGAAGCCTGCCGCCATAATCCGGTGGAGCATCTGGTGTATGCGTCCAGCTCTTCTGTCTACGGTGGCAACAAGAAGGTTCCGTTTTCAGTAGATGATAAGGTTGACAATCCTGTGAGCCTTTATGCTGCGACCAAGAAAAGCAATGAGCTGCTTGCACATTCTTACTCCAAGCTCTACAACATCCCGTCCACAGGCCTGCGTTTCTTCACAGTATACGGTCCGGCAGGCAGACCTGATATGTTCTACTTCTCAGCTACGAACACTTTAGCACAAGACGGAACGATCAAGATCTTCAACTACGGTAACTGCAAGCGCGACTTCACATACGTTGACGATATCGTTGAGGGCGTTTTCAGAGTTATGCAGGGAGCGCCGGAGAAGCAGAACGGCGAGGACGGTCTTCCCCTTCCGCCTTATGCAGTGTATAACATCGGCGGCGGCACTCCCGAGAACCTGCTTGACTACATAAGCACATTGCAGGAAGAGCTTGTGAACGCATGTGTTCTTCCAGCTGACTATGATTTTGAGGCACACAGAGAGCTTGTTGGAATGCAGCCCGGAGATGTACCCGTGACCTATGCAGACTCTTCCGCTCTGGAAGCTGACTACGGCTTCCGTCCGACAATCGGTATTCGTGAAGGTCTGAGAAAGTTCGCGCAGTGGTACGCTGAATATTATAAATAATCTCAATGTACGCAGATAGATTTTCGTGACAAAAAGTCGGTTTTGGCACTCAATATTTTAAAGAAAATTGCGGCAATTCGGATTCATTTTTTCGGAAAAAACGCGTATCCAACCACTTATTTACCACTTATTTGTACCAAAAGCTGCCAAAAATCACTTGAAGCTGCTAAAAGTGAAATCGTAAAATACCACGAAATACAGCCATTTTCGCAATTTAGCAAAAATCACTAAAAGTGCTTCTACTTTTTCAATTCCCCTCGTCTCAAAATCAGGGCTCACAAATGGCTTAAAATAGGCGTTTGTGGGCTCGCTTTTTTGACAAAAAACTGTCAACCACTTATTTTTTTATTTAACAATATCAGACGCTCCGCTGAGTTTTTGCTCTTCGAAGATTATTATACAATTTTCAACTCTAAACTTCACAGATCTGGCGAGTGCAACGATGGAAATGAATAGCACGAAAGGGCATTGCCATTGATTGGCAATGCCCCTTTTGAATATTTAGAACAGTGATAGCTGCTCAGATAAGTAAAATGCGTGTTCCATATGCAGCTTTGCTTCTACTTCAAGTATCTCCACATTTGAAAGCGGAAGGTTCTTAAAACGCAACTGATAAACCATATCAAAGAAGCTTGTCACTGCTGCTGTTCCAAGATGTGTCAGGCATATCAGCTGAATATGGAAATGTCTTGCGATACGAAACATTGGTTCAAGAAGATGCGGCGACGAAATTGGTCCGAACGGATTATCAAGAATCAACACACCGCTGGTGGAACTCAGACTGTTTGTCAAACTCCTTGTGTAATTCATAACGGATATGATCAGTGAGAACAATACAACAAACTGTTCTCCACCGGAATTTGCTTTCAATGCATCCTGCCATGAACGATAGCGGCTGTTCTGGATATTCTTATCGATCTTAAATACGGTGATGGGAATGGTCTCCTTGCCAATATAGCAGTTAAGAAGCTGCCTTATCTCAAGATGATAATGATAAGTACTTGCTGGAGTTTTCTGTTCAGACAGATGCTTTTTGACCTGTTCCGTAATAAAATGATTGATCCTATCAGCCGGCTGCTCACTTGTCGGCTCAATTTCGGGAAGATCAATTCGTATCATATGTCTTTTTACATTACCGATCTGAATGGATGATTTCTTAGAAAGAACTTTTAGATTATCGTACAAACGACCCACTCGTTGGCGACAATGTTCCACTAATTGCTTCCTGCTGTTCTCAACATCTTTCAGCAGAACAGAAAGCTGTGCGATACGATCCCGATAGCGTTTAATATCACTCTCCGTTCGATCATAAAGCGTATAGTATTTATCTCCTGTGATATTATGATTGTCGATCACTGATAGAATACCGTCAAGTGTTCCCGTAAACAAAGAATGTGTATCTCTGAATGGTTCGAGCTCACGACTATGATATTTCTTAGTTTTGCTCTCAGCTTGTTTCAGCTGTTCGAAGCAATTCTCTATTGTATCACGCAGTTTATTCGTATCGTGTTCAATCCCTGAGATTTTAGGAGTATATCCCGATAATTCAGTTATAAACCTCTCCCCATATTTAGCGGAGTATCTGCGGTCGCTCTCTAGATCACTCAATCTTTTTGAACATTCGATTTTCTCTGACTCAGCTACACTTAATCTGCCATTGCATTCTTTAATACGGAGTTCAAAATCCGAACCGACTTCGGAACGAGGCAGAAGTTCCGTGTGTAGTTCATCAAGTTTCATCTTAGCCTGCTCCAGTTCACTTTCTGATTTGGCATGGCAAACTATTGCTTCTGAATATTGTTTAGCAGCCTGTTCACTTTCTTCCCTCGCCTGTGCAAGCTGTTCCTCTGCATGATTATAGACATCATCAGAGTATAAAATTTTTTCGTATTCGTCTGGCTCTACATGGAATCTCCGAATACCGTTTTCTATTTTTCTGATATTATCCTGAACTCTTTTCAACCGTTCATTTAATTCATGGCGATTCAATGAATACTTCTCCTGATAGAGTCGATATTCCGCAAGCATGACTGAAAAATCCTCAGAAAGCTTTTCTGCTGCCGGAGTGTCTTTCAGCTCATTCAACAACTCCTGATACCCTTTCAGCTTATCATTGAGCTGCCGGATCATATCGTCACATTGTGTAATAAGTTCAGACAGCCGGTTTTCTTCTTTTCGCTCATTCTCTATCTGCTGAAAAAGCGTTCTGCATCTGGATCCCAGCTCCGTAATCTGTATGCTGACATTCTCATACTGTGAAATGATCTCGCAGATACGCTCAAATTCGTATCGCTCCTTTTCGGTATTGCGTACCATTTCCTGTTGTTTTTCCTTAAGCCGGCGGAGCTCTTCTAACCGCCTTCTGATCTCAGTTTTTCGACTGTCAAGAGATGATAGTTCATCCAGCGTTTTTTGAAGTCCCGCTTTGGCAGCAGTTATATCCGCCTGTAATTGACTCTCATAATCTGCGGAATATGTAAACTGCAATAGAATGATCTGTTCCGATTCCCATTCAGTAATCTGATGCCGCAAGTTTTTAATCTCTGCTTTTGTATCATCAAGTCTTTTCTGTATATTCTCTTTATAAACAGAAGCATCTTGAAAGTATTCTTTATCAAATGCAGAAAGAAAACGGTCTGGTTCGCTCCACTTTCCGTCAGCCATATCCGCAAGCTCAAATCGCGTATATACCGGAACGATCGCAGATAACCACGAATCCGCTGATTGCGACAGCAGTTTTTCCTTCTCCTTTTCAGAATCAACAATCACAGAATATGCAACAAGCGGATTTACAGAAAGAATCCCCTCTCGGATTTTCACATTTTGCAAGTTGAGGTACCGTTCACCTGTCTGATAAGCGATACCAGATTCATGTAAAAAGCTGACCGCTGTTTTTGAGAGGTGAAGCTGACCTGCTTCGATACACCGTACCTGCTCTGTGAGCAATTCTTCCGAACGCTCAGCCTGTTTCAGCTGTTCTTTCAGCTTTGCAAGTATGCGGTCAAGGCTTACTATCGGTTCATCAGTAAACACTCTGCTCTCGGGGATTGATAAATGCTCCAATACTGTAATAACTGTATTGTACGCCTGACTGTACTCTTCCAGTGCAGATCTCTGCTGTTTCAAATAAGCATTACAATCCGCCTGTGATTGTTGAAGTTCAGCTCGCTTTATATCCTGAACGTCAAGTTCCTGTTCAAGTTGAGTTTCCTCATTCTGACAGCGCCCTATCTCCTCATTTGCAAGTTCTATCTGCTTTTCATAGCCTGCACGGATAATCTCTATATCCTCATCAGAATAACTTCTGTCAAGCATAACAGTTATTCGCAAAGCAAGTGCCGCTAAACCATTGTCGATCTGTTCAAGCATATTCTTTCTCATGCCGATTTTCTGATTCATGCTGTTGTTTGCATTTTCATGCTGCTCGGTGAGTTCTGTGAGTCTGTTCTGCGCATCGCGAAGTGAACCAGAATATTCTTTCTTTGTTGTTTCTTTCTGACGCAATTCACTTTCTGTCTGCTGTATCAGATCCGCTGCAAGCAGGGAGAGGGAATACTTCAAAGAAATGATACGAGAATCCTGTGTTCCCTGGTCAAGTTCTCTGAGCTGTGCAGCCAGTGCCATTTCAGAATTTTGCTGTTCAATCAGTTCAGCGTACTCTTTGGCGGCATTCAGCACCGTGACCATATGGTCAAATCTGTCACGCTGGCTTTCGGCATCTTCTTTTTTTCGCCTGCATTCCACGAGCTGTACTGCTGATCGATCAAAGCTCTCCTGTGCCAGATAAATTGCCTCTGATGCTTTTTCAGCTTTGATATGATACAGCTTTGCCTTTATGTCGGATATTGTTTTTTCAAGCTGCTCCTGTTTTTCAGTATCCAGTTTGATCTTATGTTCAAGTGTGAATAACTGATCTGCCAGCAGACATATCGCCTGTATCCTCTGATCTTCGGCATCCCACATATCCTTCATCAATGGAAGGATCCCTTGCAGCTTTTCAGTAAATTCCTTGATCTGCGACTGCAAGCGAAGATTATCCTCCTGCCCCGCATAGCTGTATGCATAGTTGAGGAACATTTCTTCAAGTGCTTCTGCGGAAGCAGTGTCATTCGGCATAACGCCGGGAATTATAAACTTGTCAAGCAATCTATCTGCTGTTCTGTATTCCTCAAAGAATTTGGTGATACCACCCTCCACTGCATTGATCCGTACAAGAATGTTTTCCCATTCTGTATGAAGAATACCGTATTCCTCCAAGCGTTTCTGGTATCGGCGCAATGCATCGGAAGGATAGTATTCAACTTTTCTGTTCTGCAAGTATTTTCGCAGATCATCAAAGGACATGGGACGGATATGACTGCCTGTCCGCTCTGTCAGGGGAAGATTTATAAGATCAAGCTTATCACCGGTTCTTGAATAATCGTGCATAAACGTGTAGTAACGAACGGTTTTGCTTTCATTTTCATCGTCTGCTGTTGTGCTTGCAGCCAGTGCAATACCGGTCAGCAGACTGTTAGTTGAGCCGTCCAATGCCCATTCTATCAGAACAAATGCATGGTCAGTTCCTTTCTGGAAATAATCACTGATGTTGCGGTTCTGAACCTTTGCTTTCGGGCAGACCGGTTGGAGCAGCAGCTGCACAATCACAGACTTACCGCCGCCGTTATCAAGATTCAGCAGGGTATCGATCGGTTTTCCATCAGCATTCTCGGTACAGAATATCTCGTCTGGTATCAGCTTCGTACCGTCATTGAATCTGAAATTAACAATTCTGATCTTACGGATCGCCGGCATCTGACTTTCCTCCTTCCAGTATAGAATGTATTTCAGCAATACGATTCTGAGATAAATAATACGGCATCAGGTCATTTAACTTAACCGTTGGCTTCCACATTCCATCTGCTTCATACAGTAGATCCTCATCACGGAATTTTCTGATGATCTTCATAAAACAGCCGTGTTTTGTGTCCACTGAGTTTGATTCATCACCACGCTTGGCAAGCCAGTTGTCAGCAAGTCGCTGAAAATCTATACTGTACTGAGCTGATGCATTTTTCAGTACTTCGCCTTCAGCTCGCACCTGCTCGCAATGCTGTGTAAACTCACCCAGAAAATCTGACTCTTTGATATAATATCTTGTTTGGAGCGTATTTCCTTTTCCACCGTAAAGCTCATGTAAAAGAAAGATCGCCATATAATTCAGCAAATACAGTTCTTCCAGCTTTTCATTGCCGACACTGCGGCGAAAATCGGTGTTATCCTGTGAGAATAATTCATTGCTCGTATTCGGCAAGAGATAAAGCCTTCCGTTCGTTCTGTAAAGCGTGAAATCAAGCTCCTGTTCCATGACTGCAAGCTCGGAAGCAATTTCCGGATCATTGTAAAACTCATAATATGTTGGCTCCTGTTCACGAGTGATATATCCTTTTTCCATAAGTTTCGCAAACAATTTCAGACTTTCCGGCTTCATCTTCTCACCTCAATCTTAAAATCATTCATTCTGATACTGCCGCTCGCATCATCAGATAGAGTAATTACTTCATCAAGCTTATATATCAGTATCGACTCCATCTGCACGAATTCTTCGGGAAGTTCGCTCAGGCAATAGGAAAGATCAAATTCACCAACAGGCACGATAATATCCTGATGTTCCGAACGCCAGCCTGCAACATCAATCTCTCCAAGTCCGTAGAGCTTCAGCATAACATCGGGCAATGATTTTTCCTGCATCTGCTCCTGTAACTGTTCTTTTGAAACAGAAGTAAGATATTCGCTGAAACAGAATTCATGGTTGTTTTCCGCATAGGACAGCAAACCGCTTATAATATCCACATATCGTTTATTTCTGATATCTGCCACATTTTCGGCAGCCTCATCGCTTTTAATGTCAATACCGTCATCCCTGATGCTCTCTCTGATTGCATTCTGTCTGCTGTAAAAGAAATCAAGACCAAACAAATGTGGAAATGAAGGACGGTAAAGTGGTGCAAAAAGTTTTCCGACACTTCTGGTATCTAACAGCTGCATTTTCTGTAACGGAAGCAATAATTCCTGTTCAAGGTCAAAGCGGCCTGCCTGAAAATAAGAAAAACTATCGTCCAATAGCTCTGTGTACAGATCTGACAGTGTATATTTCTGATTGAATACACGGCTTTGCTCACTTATTACTGTATCAATGTTTTCAAGTATTTCACGTATCTCCTGTTCAGTCTGACCTATATTTTCGTCTTTTTTGACCTCAGCATCTGCAATTGCCTGTAGCTTTGCTGATACGAGAGTACGGATATCACTGAGCTGTTTGTTTTCATCCTCAAATGAATCCTTTACCTGAGTGACGATCTCCTCGTATTCATCGATCGAAACCTCAGAGATATTGGTCCTGCACCGGAGCATGAAGTCATCCATTCTCGTTTTCAGATTTCTTACCCGGCTTACTAATTCACGACTTTCCCAAAGTGCTTTACCGTAGTTGCCACGTTTAATAAACTCTTGTAATTTGAAACGGTTAACAGAAAAATCCAGTTCGCTGTCGATCTCTTTCGTTCTGAAAAGGAATTCGTAAGCTTCATTGGTCAGGACATAGCTTCCGCTTTGCTGTTCAATAAGAATCAGAGAACCCTGTTCTCGGAATCCTTTCTCGTGGCTGTCAAATGTATCGAATCTGCGCACCTTTCCTCCGCTTTGAAGAACATCTGTCACGATATAATCAGTCAGCATCTTTGCCGATTCCGGATCATATCCGTAAATATCAGCTAAATCACGCAGAAAAGCTGTAATATTCTGCTTTGTACAGCGTTCGCCGTAGCGAAGCGTACTGTCCATGATAAAGACCATTACCATAAGTATCAGATTATCAGTCTTATCATCATCGTTGTGCAGCAATTCACGGATCTCTGTGGGCTTGCTTCTTTGCTGCCAGTATTTGATCAGATTAACGAATCGCATACGTTTCTCGAAATCCTGTAGCAATTCTTGGGATTCTGCTGAAATCATTATCTTACCTCATATTATCTGCCAGTATAGGATACGAAAGTATCTCCTGCGGCAATCGCTTATTATCGTTTAGTATTTGGGCGATATGCTTCTGCTCGTCGGCCGCAAAAAGCGGCAATATTGCGGACATTTCGGGCATGATACACCTTCCGTCGTCGCTGTCAGGAAGCTGAATGTTACGGCTCAGTTCCAACATTTTCTGATATGCCGGAAAGAACAATTCGATATGAAGCTCCTCTGCTGCTTTGCAAAGGCGCAGAAATATATCGAAACCGGCTCTGTCGATATCTCCGCAGTACAGGAAGCTAACATCATCTGCTCCTAAATACTGTGCATAGGAACGGAATTTATCTTTTCCTGTGATATCATTTCCCTGACCAAAGATTACACCGTCGATATGTGTACCGAATAACGAGCAGGCTCCGGATTCATACATCAAACGTCGGATATTGAACCAAATATCTTTATTTTCGCAAATTACTAATGTCATAGTTGGCTTTCGGATAGGGATATAATCTGAAAAGCACTGTTCAGGTGTTTCATAATATCGAAGCGTATCTCCTGATATTCCAACAGATTCCAACAATAATAAATGATCATCTAATTCCTTCTCCTTTCCGAATATAGAAAAAGAACGCTCGCGCCTCGACATCATATCATTGTCTTTGTGATCGGTAAGCCACTCGCTCAGCCGGATCAAAAAAGCCCTGTTATTAACATACTGCATTCGATTACGAAGAAGATACCCATTAGCTGATAGTCTCGGATGAAGTGCGTAGATCTCATCCGGTGATACCTGTATTGTATTCTCAATGCAGATATTGTATCGCATAAACAACGGATTCTTCTGATTACCATTTGTTCCGCTACTCTTGATAGGAGTTAATGAACCCCGTTCCACAAGATCATTGATTTGTTCATAGAGGTGTTCGGATCCTGTGCAAAACCTGCTGAGTTCCTCCAAAGAGATTCGTTTGCGAGGAAATTTCTGCAATGCTTTATATAGTGTATTACCGTGCTTGCTCATACATTGCCACCTCTGCCATTATTATAGAATAGTATATACATATTGTAGCATAATTAGATCAAGAAAGCAAGTTATCCGCAACATCAAAGACATCATATTTTGGATCAGATACCATTATAAAACAAACAGGCAGATACCTCGATAATGAAGTATCTGTCTGTTCTGTTTTATAGGCTGGCGCAAAGCCCTTGCTTATAGTTGTTTGGATAAAACTTCTATATTAGCTCAGTCCTTTCGCAGACTCCTCATTGCCTTATTCCATTTTCATTCCGTAGCTCTCAGCTACATCTTCTTCAACATCACCCTCGGTGGAGGAGATGTCATAGCTTTCTGTATGGCTCATCATCATGCTTTCAACAGCTTTTATCCTGTTTCTGACCTCAGCAGCTATAGTCTTAGCACGTTCGGTATCAATATACTGAGCCGTCTTATCATCGCTGAACACGTCAAGTATCTCATCTTCGATGCCGTCAAGCTTTGAAGCCTCGAACCATTCAAGGGAGGATACAAGTTTTATCTGCTCGCCGTGTGTTTTCTTGAATGGCTTACAATTAACACCATTGATTGGTATTCGTGAAGTTAACCTATCATACCAGAGTGAAGTTCCGCTGTCGAATATGGGAGCAGCACCAAGCCATTCAAGGGTATTAGCATCACGCAGAAGTCCGAAGTTATTGAAGTGCCTGTCCTCGTTTGCTATAATATAGTCGAGAACTATCATCTTGTCAATGGAAGAAACTATATCTATCCCGAGTTCCCGACAGATATTAACGTAGTGAAGGTATTCATTTTCATGATTTGCTTTTGTTCTCAATTGGAGTACTCTCCATGCACTGATGAGTTCAGTATCCTTCGTTACAAAATCCTCGCACACACTGTATGGTTCATCATTTATCCACGTTACCGAATAAGGCACATGATCTATTCCAAGTCTATTCATTATTTTTGAAGCGATAACCTCATTGAAGGTCTGCTGACTATATGGATTGGAGCCTGATTTCAAAAGACAACGTTTGCCGTCAATGATCTTCCAGCGTTTTTTCAGATTACCGTCAGAAGTATTATCCGGCGACAGAAAATCGAATCCAGCATTCTTATCACTTGTACCGAAAAGAACATCACCTATATCATCTGAGAAATCGTTGTCAAAGAAATTTACATCTTCCCAGGTCATATCGCTTCCGTAAGGCTTTATCCAGTAATGATCAGATAAACTCAGTCCGAGACATTTCGTAAGAAGCAGCTTAGAATTATATACACCGAGCTTTTCCAAAGCATCTTCAACGCCCATTCTACTCGCAGGAATTGACCTGCCTGCCCACCACTGATTCAATGCGTATCGGTCAATGCTTTCGCTATGATGAAGCGGATGCACAACACCGATCGGTAGATGCTCTTTTGCTGATATATTATCAATTACGCTAATACCACCAATAGCTTCATCTATTTCAATGTCTGCAACAGCTATATTCTTATGCATAAGTGTATATTTCAACGCTCTCACCTCGCTTTTCTATCATTATACCACATCTCTATATCATAATCAAGCCATCTCTTCCGCCAGTCTATCCAAACAGCACAGCCTTATATTTCGGTGATTTCACCATATGAAGCAATGGACGAAAAAACGTACCGGAGCTACAAATTAAATTACAATTCGTATATTGAGTTTTCTTTTAATGCAAAATAAACAAAAGAAGCTCCATCGGGATATGACCACTTATTTTGAGCGGCTGTATTCAGCTTTTGACGTAGAATAGAGCCATTCCAACCACTTGTTTACCACTTATTTGTACCAAAAGCTGCCAAAAATCACTTGAAGCTGCCAAAAGCAAAACCGTAAAATGCCGCGAAATACAGCCGTTTTCGCAATTTAGCAAAAATCACTAAAAGTCCTTCTACTTTTTCAATCCCCCTCGCCTCCACCAGAAACGCCCGTCACTAACGTGACGGGCTTAAATTATAATGAATAGCGAATAATGTATAAATCATTATATTGCTATCAGGGCGTTTCTGTATTATTATTTATTCACTATTCATTATTCTTTATTCATTTTTCAATTGAAGCGTCATACTTTTATGATTATTTGTTGACTTGTTTTTTAAGAACAATTAATATGTCATCTATTTCGTATAGCTTACACATGTTTTGTAGTCATAAATGATACAATCGAATTGTGGCTATATAGAAAAGCACCTCTATTTATTGGGGTGCTTTTCTTTTTATTCTGAAAACAAAATAAAATTGCAAATAGCAGTTGCGTTGATCAGATATACGATAAGAAATACGAATTTCATGCAGAATAAACTGTAAAATAAAAAGCTTCTTCGTTACTGAAGAAGCTTTTTTATAACTCGGAATAATAGCTGAGGAACTCTTCTATACAAGCTGATTTCGACTGAGGTACTGACTGCCATACAAGCTCGCCGCTGTGTTCAAGGCTCAGCACATAGCCGTCGCACTGATCCCAGCCGTAGAGTAAGTAATCATTCCCTTTTAATGAAAAAGCAATTTCATTTTCAGTGATAACAGCCTGTTTCAGTTCATTTGCACTCATATTTCCACCTCATATATCAGTAATTTTTACCTGTCTGACGTTTTTTATCTTTTTCAGTCTTCTTGAAAGTGCTTCGTTATCAAGCGCCTTATTCAGATCAACATCTGCGCTGAAATGAGATATAGCCGTTATGCCGTCTGATGATACATTTGCTGTATGAGTGATTATGTTGCCGTTTACACGGCTTAATATTTTAGATATCTCGCCCACAAGACCTATTCTGTCAATGGAAATAACTTCTATCTTTTTCATTTCGCACCTCCGCAGATATACTGTATTATTATGTTTATAATATACCATGATAATCATATTTTGTCAATATGTTTTCTATGTATTTGCTATTGACATTTTTGATGATGCGATATATAATCATACTATATGTATGGAATTAATATAAATAAGAGAGGTTAAAAATGCTTAATCAGTTTTCAAGAACACAGCTCCTTATCGGTGCAGATGCAATAAAAAAGCTGTCGGAGTCAAGAGTTGCGGTATTTGGTATAGGCGGCGTAGGCGGTTATGTCTGTGAAGCTCTTGTGAGGAGCGGTGTTGGACATTTCGACCTTATTGACGATGACAAGGTATGTCTGACCAACCTTAACCGCCAGATACTCGCTACAATAAAAACTGTCGGAAAATACAAAGCAGAGGTCATGGCAGAACGTATGCAGGAGATCAATCCCGAAACGGATATACGCATACACAAATGCTTTTTTCTTCCCGAAAATGCAGATGATTTCCCCTTTGATGAATATGATTATGTTATTGACGCAGTTGACACAGTCACAGCCAAGCTGGAGCTTATAATGCGCTGCAAAGAGAAGAATGTACCTGTAATAAGTGCAATGGGCGCAGGCAACAAGCTTGATGCGGGACGAATGAAAATAGCCGATATATATGAAACCTCAGTCTGTCCTCTTGCACGTGTCATGCGGCATGAGCTGAGAAAACGCGGCGTCAGGAAGCTGAAAGTGGTCTACTCCGACGAGCAGCCTATACGTCCTCTTGAGGATATGTCCATAAGCTGCCGCAGTCACTGTATATGTCCTCCGGGAGCACAGCATAAATGCACTGAGCGCAGAGATATCCCCGGAAGTACAGCTTTTGTACCTGCTGTGGCAGGGATTCTTATTGCAGGTGAGGTCGTAAAAGACCTGACCACGAATATTTAACGTATATTATTCCCACACAGGTTATAAACAGCTGCTATCGTTTGCTATGGCTTTTTCGGATTGGACAAGAGCCGAGTCTGATGCTATAATAAGAGCATACCAAGAGAAAGGAGCTGTACAGATGGTAACAAGGAAGGATCCCATACAGCACATTTCTCGCTCAGTACTCATTTGTACAGAGCGAATGTGGAAAGCAGGACGATGTTTAACGTCTGACTGACTAATAAATACTCCTAAGAATTATATGCCATTAAAAGTCCGCCCGAACTTCCATTAGGTTCGGGCGGAGCTTTGCTTATAGCTCTGTATAAACAAATTTTATAGCACAAATACTTGAAATATATCTTTATTTATGATATACTTATTATACAGATAGGAATTGTAAACTATAAAGGAGTGAAAACAATGAGAATATCATCAAAGGTAGAATGTGGAATTATTGCACTGATCGACATAGCTGTCAATTCACGCAGTAATAATATTGTAAAACTTAACGCAATATCAAACAGAAATAATATTTCAGCGAAATATCTTGAACAGATCATACCGCTTCTGAAACACGCTGATTTTCTGAGAAGCGTTAAAGGCTCAGGCGGCGGCTATACTCTCGCACGTGATCCTGCTCATATAACACTTAACGAGATCGTAAACGCTCTTGACGATACGATCTTTACGGCTTCTGAATTCAACGAACAGCTTGAAGCAAAGGCTACCGAAACAATAGCCGAATGCTTATGGGAGCCTGTAAATAGTTATCTTCAGCAATTTTCGCAAAAACTGACATTGAAGGATCTTGCTGATAAATTTATAGAGAAACAAACGGAAGAGACCGAACCAATGTATTATATATAAAATTAAGTCCCGAAGAAGTATGCAGCTTCTCGGGACATTTTTATACCTTGTTCTTATACAAAATAAAAACAGCTCAGAAATTACTCTGAGCTGTTCGTTATTATCAGTCACTGAAAAGAGGTGTGGAGTAGTACCTGTCACCGCTGTCGGGAAGCAGCGCAACGATAGTCTTGCCCTTGTTCTCGGGTCTCTTTGCAAGCTCTAAAGCTGCATAATAAGCTGCACCTGCGGAGATACCAACGAGTATACCCTCCTGCTTTGCAATGAGCTTTGAGGTCTCAAATGCGTCCTCGTTTGATACTGCAATTACCTCGTCATATACATCGGTATTGAGAGTTTTAGGAACAAAGCCTGCACCGATGCCCTGAATCTTGTGAGGACCTGCGGTACCCTTTGAAAGTACGGGAGAATCCTCAGGCTCAACTGCAACTACCTTTACATTTGGGTTCTGTGATTTGAGGTATTCGCCTGTACCTGTTACTGTACCACCTGTACCTACGCCTGCAACGAAGAAATCAACCTTTCCGTCAGTATCTTTCCATACCTCGGGACCTGTTGTAAGCCTGTGTATCTCAGGGTTTGCAGGGTTCTCGAACTGCTCGGGAACAAAGCTGTCGGGAGTTTCCTTTGCAAGCTCCTCAGCCTTTGCGATAGCGCCCTTCATGCCCTTTGAGCCTTCTGTGAGAACTATCTCAGCTCCGTAAGCCTTGAGGATATTTCTTCTCTCAACACTCATAGTCTCGGGCATTGTAAGGATTATCTTATAGCCCTTTGCAGCTGCGATAGATGCAAGACCGATACCTGTGTTTCCTGATGTTGGCTCGATGATAGTAGAGCCCTCTTTGAGAAGTCCCTTTTTCTCAGCGTCCTCGATCATAGCAAGTGCAATTCTGTCCTTGACACTTCCTGCGGGATTGAAGTATTCAAGCTTTGCAAGCACAGTTGCATTTAACCCCTGTGACTTTTCAATGTTTGTGAACTCCACAAGTGGAGTATTACCGATAAGGCCTGTAGCGCCCTTATAAATTTTTGACATATTAATTTCCTCCTTCTGATAGTAAACTATAATTCCTATCTGTTAAGTATATTATATACCATACTGAGAAAAAAAGCAATACTCTGTTTAATCGTATTTATTTATCCTGAGTTATAGTCTGAGGTTATAACTAAAATGCACAGACCAACGAGCCTGTGCATTAGTAATTATCTGTTTATATAGTTCATCGCAGATACAGCTGCATTTGCACCGTCTGCTGCTGCGGTTATTACCTGACGTACAGCCTTTGTACGCACATCTCCTGCGGCAAACAAGCCCTCTGCCGATGTGATTCCGCTTTCATCTGCAATGATATATCCTCTGTCGTCAAGTTCAGCTATTCCGCTGAGAAGAGCCGTATTCGGAATAGTTCCGACAGCAGCGAAAACACCGTCCGTGCCGAGAGTTTTCTCTGTACCGTTCTGGGTATACTTAATACCCGTAACGGACTCCGCACCGACAATTTCAAGCGGAACGGCTTCAAGTACGAACTCGATATTTGCAGCTTCTTCTGCCTTTTTTACAAGTGAAGCATTGGCTCTGAACTCATTCCGGCGGTGTATGATATACACCTTTTCAGCTGTTTTGGAAAGGTACAGAGCGTCCGATAGTGCGGTATCTCCGCCGCCGATGACAGTGACAGTCTTGCCCTCGAAGAATGCTCCGTCACAGAGGGCACAATAGGAAACTCCTCTGCCTGCGAACTCTTCTTCGCCTGCAATGTCAAGCTTTTTAGGCGAAGCACCCAAAGCGTATATCACAGTTTTTGACTCCGTTATATTGCCGTCAGAAAGCAGTATTTTCCAGCCTTTGTCTGTACGGCAAAGCTCCGTGACCTCGCCTTCGATGAACTCAGTACCATGAGCCTCAGCGTGTTCGCGGAACTTCTCACCGAGTGAAAAGCCGTCAATGCCGTAATATCCGAGGTAATTGTCAACCTGTTCGGTATAGGCTATCTGTCCTGTACCCATGTAATCCTTTTCGATAACTGCAAAGCTAAGTCCTGCGCGGCTGGCATATACAGCAGCAGACAGTCCAGCAGGACCGCTGCCTAGAATCATAACATCATACATACTATTCATTTACTATGACAAGCTCTTCCTTTTCAGCCTTGTCGCCCTCGATATGGAAGGAATTGAGAACAGGCTCGTCGTCCATAAGTGAGAGTATCATATAGCTTGCGCTGCTGTCGTAGGCAAGTCTCTTGTCCTCATCGGAAGGACGTGATGGCGAAACAGGGTGGGAATGCCAGTTGCCAATGGGAGTAAGTCCGTTGGCTCTCATATCCTTTACTGCAAAGAGCTGCTCCTTTGGATCAAGTGTGAAGTGCTCCTCGGCATGATCGACATTTGTGAGGATATAGACCTTTTTCACTATCTTGTCATTGCCGTTCAGTTCTCCTGCGATAAGTCCGCAGGCTTCTATAGGTGCTTCGCTTTGAGCGTGTTCAACTATTTTATCATAATCGCTTTTGCTGAGTTTTATCATAGACCAACACCGTCACATTCTGCCTGTTCATAGTCGATAAGCTCGGTTATAGTCGGGTTATCACCGCATACTGCGCAGTTATGGGTATCACTCGGGAGCTTTACCTTTCTGAACTGCATTTTCAGTGCATCATATGTGAGAAGATAGCCTGTGAGGAGATCTCCCACACCGAGGATATACTTGACAGCCTCCATAGCCTGCAAGCTGCCTATAACGCCGCCCATAGCGCCGATAACTCCTGCCTGCTTGCAGGTGGGTACAGCGTCCTTCGGGGGCGGTTCCTTGAATACGCAGCGATAGCAAGGTCCCTGTCCCGGAACATAGGTCATGAGCTGTCCCTGGAAACGGATTATTCCTGCGTGTGAGAATGGCTTCTTAGCCATAACGCAGGCATCGTTTATGAGGAACTTTGCAGGGAAATTATCAGTACCGTCGATAATGAAGTCGTAGTCCTTGATGATGTCAAGGATATTTTCACTTGTGATGAACTCATGGTAGGTAATGACCTTTACATCCGGGTTCATAGCCTCCATAGTCTCCTTTGCGGACTGTACCTTGGGCTTGCCTACGTCCTTTGTCTGGTGGATTATTTGTCTCTGGAGGTTGGAAAGGTCTACCTCGTCAGCGTCTGCGATACCGATAGTGCCGATACCTGCTGCTGCAAGATACATTGCAACAGGTGCGCCAAGACCGCCTGCGCCGATAACGAGCACCTTTGCGTTAAGGAGCTTCTTCTGTCCTTTTGCGCCAACCTCTTTGAGGATTATATGGCGTGAATAGCGCTCTATCTGTTCATTTGTAAATGCCATTACTGACCGCCTCCCATGAAATAAAGGAATTCTACGCTGTCACCGTCTTTCAGTACAGTTTCTTCAAACTGACCGTGGTCAACGAAATCATCGTTGATAGTGACAGTCACGTATTCAGGTGTTTCTACCTTTTCGTCAATTACCAGCTGTGCAACGGTAAGTCCGTCTGCAACTTCCTTTTTTACGCCTGCAACTGTGATCTTCATTTATATCTGCTCCTTTATAAGAGTTATTATCTCGTCTTTTTTT
>JAEEGL013085957.1_pt1 | contig 17889 bp, 14 predicted proteins | sample 9134231 | NCBI WGS metagenome assembly JAEEGL01 (sample SAMN16246548, study PRJNA631951) | gut metagenome | biome: gut microbiome; feature: rumen; material: fiber-attached | host: Bos | place: Iran: Karaj | collected 2018-10 | reverse complement strand
TATACGATTGAAGAAGTTGAACTGCTGAGGAAAAAGAGCGGAATGACCTGCCGGGAAGCGGTTGAAATGCTGGAGAGCTGCGACGGAAACCTGGCAAAGGCGATGATCGCCCTCGAACAGGACGGGCGCCTGAAGGAAGAGCCCGCCGGAACCCGCTCCGCTGTGAACGCGCCGGCAGGAGGAAATACACACAGGTATGGCGAAACAAAGAAAAAGGCTGCCGGCCTGCTGCGGAAACTGTACCGCTGCCGCTTCAAGGTCCACAAGGGCGACGTCCCCGTGGTCAACGTTTCGGCGGTGTACGCGGGCGCCGCGCTGGTGTTCGCCCCGCATATTACGGTCGCGGGCGTCATCGTCGCCATGATCCTGGGGTACCGGTTCTCGGTCTCCCAAATGGATCAGGATTTCGCTGAGGTCAGCCTGAACCGGGCTGTCCGGAACGCGGCGGATCAGGTCAGGGCCGCTGCCCGGAATGCGGCGGATTCCGTCCGTACGGAAATCGCCGAAGCCAAAGCTGACGCGGAAGCCGAAACCCCGGTGAAAGCTGAAGTCCCGGCCGTGCCGGAAGCCCCGGCTGTACCGGAAGCCCCGGCTGTACCGGAAGCCTTGCCGGAGATTGAGCTCCCGGTGGATCCGGACGACATTTCCCTCAGGGTGCCCACGATCCAGGTGCCTGCCCGAGCGTAAGAAAAATGCCGGCAGGCTGAAAAAGCAGCGGACCGGATTCTTACGAAAGCAGCCGGAAACAGAAGGAGGAACAGAGAATGAAAACAGTCATGTATGTATTGGCCGGTCTGGCAATCGGATATTTCGCGTATCAGTATTTTGCCAGCCATTCCAGCGGAAAGATCACCGGACGCCTGCATAAGAGCACCCGGGACAAGAAGCTGGCCGGCGTCTGCGGCGGCGTCGCGGAATACCTGGGCGTCGACCCGACGGTTGTCCGCCTGGCCTGGGCGCTGCTGTGCCTGGGATGGGGCACCGGCCTGCTGATCTATCTCGTCTGCGCGTTCGTCTTCCCGGAAGGCGACGAAACCGAAGACAAGTCAGAAGAATAAACTTTTTTCCAAAGCAAAGCCGCCGGATCCGGTGATCGGATCCGGCGGCTTTGCTGTTCTTCCGGCCCGGCGTCACCACGGAATCACCAGGTCCTCCGGATTGGTGGGATAGGAATGCGTTTCGACCCGGATCAGGTCCCCGTCCGCGAAGGTGCAGCTGTGCGTATACTCGTTCCATCCGATCCCGAACATCGCCGGATCCTCCCCCGGGTCGGCCAGCAGGTCGGATGAGAGGACCAGCGGCAGGCCGTCCCCTTCCTCCGCGCAGTATTCCACGGGCTCCGGCTGGGGCACCCGGATCCGGACCGCTCCCACCCGGGACGCGGCGTGGTTATCCTCCCCGAAGTACGGCCAGTATTTTGATCCGTCCTCCGTCCGTATCAGGGTAAATATATAGGTTTCCCCGTTCAGGAAATCGTCCCTCGCGAACAGGTCCGCCTCGTACCAGCTGCCGTCGTCGTCCTCCCTCGGGTCGATGCCGGTGATCGTGAGCACCCGGTCCCGGATCAGGATCGTGTCCCCGGGCCGCATGGCCCGGACGTCCCCGGCCGGGTAATAATCCGGTTTGTACAGGATGGCGGTGAAATACCCCTCCGTTTCGATCCGGTCGGCGTCCGCCACCCGCAGCAGGTACCGGCCGTTCTGCAGGTCCGGTTCCTCCCCATGCCCTTCCGGCCTGAATTTCGCCTCCGCGGCCGGCGCTTTCTCCGGCCGGTAATACCGGATGACCGTATCCAGCAGGGCCGCGGCCTCTGCCTCGGTCTCCGCGCTGAACCGGGCGATGAATTCCGTTCCGCAGCCGCCTCCCGCGGGAATCAGCCGAAGCTCCCGGAAGAGCTCCTCCCCCTGTTCCCCGTATACGATCCCCATGTTTCCGTACAGGACCCGGCCGCCGAAGCGGTACGTCCCGCATTCGTCCTCCGGGCCGGCTTCCCCGTACTGCTCCAGGTAATCCCGGAAAAAGTCCCCCAGGTAATCCCTCGGGTTGTAGAACCGGCTCCGGCGCATGACCTGAACCCCGTACCCGCCGCCGTCCAGGACCAGTCCGCCGCCGATCGCCGAATCGGTATACGGGTCTTCGTATGTCCGGGTATCCGCGGTGACGCCGGACGGAATCCGGACGGAAAACTTCCATTCGCCGCAGCGTATCTCCGTCAGTCCGTCTTCCGCCGGGGCAGCGGCCGGCAGGCCGGCGCACAGCAGGGCGGCCAGCAGCAGCGTCAGGGCTTTTTTCTTCATATACAGGACTCCTCTCCGGCGGACGGCGTCCGCCTTCCTTCACTCTGAAGGACGCCCGTCCCGCGTAAACGGTTCCGTATCCCCGTATGACTTTTCCCAGACGTCGTAATAGGTCAGCAGCGGCATTTCAGTCAGCAGGCACATCAGGATGAACGCTTCATAGGGGTTCGCCGGATACACCGCCTGCATGCCGCATCCCGTCAGGATCCCGTTCATCCGGTCCAGGTAATCCAGGCATCGTTTCCTGGGATTCTCGTCTTCCTTCTGGGAATCGATCAGGAACTGAAGCGTAATCAGGTCGTAGCGTTCGATCTCCAGTTCTCCCTTGAGCAGTGAATCCAGGCGCTGGCGGGTAATCCGCTTCTGCCGGAACTGCCGGTTCAGCAGGGAGCTGCTCATTTTCATCCGGTTTCCGCCCGGAACCGTCGGGATCCCGTCGCAGAGAATCCTTTCGATGTCGGAAGGTCCGAGATCTTCGGGTTTCCATACTTTGGACCCGTCTCCTGTATCGTTTTCCTCCTGGTACAGGCCGGCGACCAGTTCCCGGCATTCCCGGTAAACGTCCCGGAAAGCCTGCGTCCGCCTGTTCCGCGTCAGGCTGTCCCCCTGCTTTTTCAGTTCGGCAATCCTGTCCGCCAGTTGTTTCTCTTCCGCGTCTCCGGGAGCGGCTTCGCCGTTCATGAAGCCGACAGCTTTCGCGTACGGCAGGTTTTTCGTATAGCAGTAGCGGTACGCGCATTCGCAGGGATCCAGGTCGTCGAAGCCGCTTTCCTTGATTACCTTAGTCAGGAAATCGCCGACGTCCTCCGCGGTCATGCGCAGGCCGAAGCCCAGCGCGAAGACGGTCTGGCGGGTTACGCTGTCCTGGTCCAGCCAGCGTTTCACCATGGCCCGGCGTTTCACCGTCGTCGGCGTCAGCGAAACCGGCGCCCGGTTCTGGTCAAAGGAATCCAGGATGATCTCCAGGTATGTTTCGTCCGGCACCCTGAAAAAGGGTTCCTTCATCCCGGCCCGTTCGTAAATATACCGCTTCAGGTAATCCCGGAAAACGACGATTTCCATTTCGTTCAGCAGGTAATCGAAGATGGCGTCCACGTCCATGTCTTCGAAATCGTCCGAGGTCACCACCCGGCTGATTCCCTGCATGGCTTTCCGGGTAAAGTCAAAATCCCGTACCGTTCGCGAAAAATCCAGGTTCCAGATGGACTGAGCCATGTTTTCCTCCCCGGGTCGGTTCTCCTCCCGTTCCGCCTGTCAGAAGCCTCAGGGAATATCGATCCAGTTGATGTCTTCCTTCGGTATCTCATCCGGCCACGTCCCGTTCTCCCCGTACCACAGGCTGTTGTACTGCAGTGTGCCGTCGGTGAGCCGGATTTCCGTGATCCCGCTGTCATAGGCGCCGTCCGAGTACCAGAGAAGCAGGCCCTTTCCTCCCGCGCGGCAGTACAGCATGGCGCGGTACTCGTTCAGGGGATCCGGGCATTCCATAACGCCGGAGATGGCCGGGTCGTACTGAAACACCTTGATGTAGCGGACGCCGTCCGGCGCACATTCCGCCAGCAGGAGGGCGGGGATCGTATCATCCTGCGCCATATACACCAGGGCATACTGGTATCCGGCGGCGCCATCCCCGTAATCCTGGTAGTCGTACCGGTCCGCCTCCTGAATCCTTGCCCTGTAAAAACTCATGTAGGTTTCGTCCGCCGCGGCGGACGGTTCCGGCCGGCCGCCTGTTTCCGGGCCGGATGCGGTTTCGCGGGCATCCGTTCCCGTCTCGCCGTTGATTTCGCCGGTAAGATGCCATTCCAGGTCAGCCAGTTCACGGTTGTCGGGGGTTTGTCCGTCCGGATATATCCCGTACATTCCCTCATGGAAGCAGAAAACCATGTCCTCATCCAGGTGTACGGTACCGAAAGCATAATAGAGGGTATCGCCCTCATGGCCCTGAAAGGATTTGATACATAAGGATTCATCATCGGTAAACATGTGGAATCGGGCAGAACTGTCACAGACAGCGTAATCCCACGCGAGAACGGTTTTGCTTTCCGGGTCGTACTGAAACGCGATGACCGGTCCGGAATCGCTTCCGGTCAGCTGGCGCAGCAGCAGGCCCGGAACCAGGACGTCATGATCCAGTTTGACCACGGCGTACGCATATTCTCCGGTGGGCTGCGCGTACCGGTCATGATATTCATAGGAAGCGGCCTGCAGGATCATCGGAGTGTAGATTTCCATCAGGCGTTCCGGATCCGGTATGTCCTCGGCGCTCACTCTCAGCTTTGGATGAAAGATTTCATCGATGAGTTCATCCACGTTTTCGGCTCCTGCCGCCCGGGCCTTGTCAAACCATTCAAGCGCTGTTTCCCTGCTTTTATATCCGCCGATTCCCAGGGCCCAGCACCTGCCCATCGCCAGCATTCCGTCCGCGTCGCCCCGGGCCGCGGCACGGTCATACCACGTACGGGCTTTTTCCTGATTCTCCATGAAGAGCGTTCCGTTTTCATATATTTCTCCGAGCTTCACCATCGCTTTCGTGCTGCCGGCTTCCGCCGCATGCATATACCATACGGCGGCATAATCCAGGTTCTGTTCGGTTCCGGTTCCGCTCTCGCAGCATTCGGCCAGCAGTTCCATGCTGTCTGCGTCCCCGGCTTCCGCTTCCCGCAGCAGCGCCTGAACGTCCGGGGATTCCGCCCGGGCGGTACAGTTCAGCGCCGCCGGCGCGGCCAGCAGGCAGAGGCAGGCCATATACAGCAATACCCGTTTCATCTCCGTTGTCCTCCGCTTCTCCGTTATCGTCCGTCCAGGGCCGGATCGTATTCTTCCGCCGCTTTCAGTCCTTCGATATAGTCAGCGTATTCCTCAGCGTCATAGAAAACCGCTCCGCCATATCTGTACACCTGCCTTTGGGCGGTCTGGTCGAAGTTCCCCCGGATCTCTCCCAGGCATAGCCGCTGGCCTGAAGCCAGGTCGTAATACCCGTTTTTCGCGTTTCCGATCCAGAATCCATGGATATCGGACGTTACCATCAGCGGATACTCAGCCGTGACGGATCCGTCCGCGGCGATCCTCCGGGTGCTGGCCGAGGTGGAATAATTTTTTTGCTGAACGAATACAGTTTCAAACAGACCGTATTCGTTCAGCTGGTAATACGCGTCCGGATCCAGCCGGATATAATCGTCGCTCTGGATGGTCAGGTCCATGTCCATCACGTAGAAGTAGCCGGTATTGTTCAGGATCCAGAACAGGTCGCCGATCTGCCGGATCTGTTTGATTCCGCCCAGGCTGCTGAAATCACAGAACAGTTTCCCGTCTTCGCGGTAGACCAGCTTGTCCTGGGTCAGGATAAACCGGTCGTCGATCTCCGCCCGGGGATCGCTGAATTCATCTTCTTCCTGCTTCTCTTCCGGGATTTCAGTTGAACCTTCCGTCACTTCCCCGGTGCCGGCGTTCACCACGGCGTCATGGAATTTCGTCCGGCCGTCCTCCTCCGTCTGATAGGAAAAAGGAATCAGATCGGTGAAATACCGGCCGTTCAGTTCCCGCCGGATATTCTGCCCCCGGAAGATCTCCTCGGTTGTTCCGTCGGGACGGACCAGCTCCAGCAGTTCATGATCGCCGTACTGCACGCTGGACGTATAGGTTTTCCGCAGCATATTCCCGCTGGGCGTCATGTCATACCAGATCACGGTGCCCAGTTTGGCCTTTTCTCCTGAGATTTGGTTCCGGTAAAGTACATGCCCCGCGGCGTCCAGGATCATGTAATCCTCGCTCTCATAATCCGGGCCTTGGGTTTTTCTTTCGACCGGCGCCAGGGCCATCGATCCGTCCGGGCCGATGGTCGCGAATACGTCTCCGATCGGGCACAGGAACTGGGCCGCCACGTTATGATCCCCGTCCAGCAGGAGGTAGATGTAATCCTGCTCCGCCCCGGGTGTGGACAGGTCGGGCTGATACAGGTTCCCGCCGCCCGTATACGACAGCGAGTTCCACCCGGCGCCCTGTTCCTCCGAAATGATTTCCAGCGCGGCGATCATCGCGTCATAGCGTGCGCCGTCCTCCCCGGCCGCTTCCGCGTTCTTTTTCAGATTTTTGATGTAGCTGGCGTAGTCCGCGGGCGTCACCCGGACAGACGGCATGTGTTCGTTCCGGAGTCCGTCGATTTCTTCATCCGTCAGGCCGGTCCCCTTTTTCAGGATCAGCCGTTTCATCACTCCCGGGCCTCCCGCCCGGATATTCTGCAGTTCCTCTTCGCTCAGGCTGATCGTCCCGGTCAGGGCTTCGGCCGCCCGGTCCACCCAGTCCATGGAGAGAACCGGCTTCCCGTTGATCGTAAAGGTCGACGTCCCCGCGTAGAGGCTGAACAGGACCAGGTTTTCCCATTCTCCCATCCGGTGGCTGATCGCCCGGGACTGTCCGGAAACCTCCTGCCCCCATACTGCTTTTTCCATTTCCCGGTGATCGGTCGGATCGAACTTGCCCATCAGGTATTCCACTTTCACCTTGTCCGTCGGGATATGGTTTTCCAGTTCTTTTTCCAGCATTGCAAGCGCCTGCTGGGCCGCGGGCATTCCGCCGGTTTCATTCAGGATGCTGCCCAGGCTTCCGTGCGTGCGAAGCAGCGTAAATCCGTTTTCGGACCGGACCGGTTCCAGGTCCGTGCTGTTCATGTTGCTCTGTTTGCTTCTCCAGTAAGCATCGGCCAGCGCCTCGCCGACCGCGAGCAGGGTGCCTGCCGACTCCCGCAGGGCGGAACCCAGTCCGGTATCCGACAGGAACAGGCCGGTCCCGATCCCGCTCAGCGCGCCGTATTCAAAGCCCACCGCCCCTGACACCACATATTTCAGGATCGGGTGCGCGCTGTTGGCGCTCTGGTACAGGTCGTTCACCATTCCGGACGTTTTCTCAAAGCGTTCCCGGCTTTGATCATCATCCCCGCCCCCGGCGATCTTCATCAGCACAGCTTCAGGCGTCCATTCCGCGTATTTCTCCCGGTATCCCTTGTCATAGGCCGCGTAAAGTTCCCTGGATACCTTCTCCCCGGTTCCTTTGTCCGTTTCAGCCGTCGCCGGAAGAATGCTTCCGCCGGCGGCCGTCAATGCCATCACCAGCGCCGCGATCGCGGATGCCAGCCTGTGGGCCGGACCGGTCCGTTTCATGTTCATCCCCATGACCTCTTTTCATTGATATCTGCCCGGAAGGCCTTCGTCCTCCGGAACGGTTTGATTCTGCCATATTCCGCAGGCCTGCTGTAAAAGGAATGTTCCGCGGGGGCTCACTCAGCGCCGGCCAGCATCTGCCTGAACGCGTCCCCGTATTTCTGGATGTTCCCCAGGGTCATTCCCAGGTAGATACAGTAAACGTCACCCTCTTCCCCGGCCCGGAAAGAAGCGGCGATATAGTATACGCCGGACCGCTTGTCTTTCTTGGGCTGCGGCTGGTACTTCCCCGGGCGCCCGCCGATCGTCAGGGATTCAGGTTCGGAACCGGAGGCTTCACCGGAATTCTTTGTTTCCGGGCTGCTGCCTGCCTTGTCCGTCCGGGCGACGGAAAACTCGATGATCGCCGGGGACTCGTCCTCCGTAACCCAGGAAACCGCGTCCGCGTCCCCGCCGTTCTGTACAAAGCCTTCCGGAAGCGTAAACCGGACGCCGCCGAATTCCTGGACCCGCTCCGCCGGGATGGTTTCCGCCACCCGGGTTTCCCGCGGAACCTCCGTTTTGTTTCCCCGGCCGGCGAGGATTGTCACGCAGGCTGCCGCCAGCGCGAGGACCGCCGCGATACAGGGAATCAGGATCTTTTTCGGAATCCCGGCGGCCGGCTTTTTATCTGTTCCGGCGGAGCGGCTCCCGGAAAGCGCTTCCAGCGCCTGTTTCATTTCGTCCGGCGTCGCGTACCGGTCTTTGGGATCGTACTCGCATGCTTTCAGGATCATTCGGCTCAGTTCTCCGTCCGCTTCCGCCGGCGCCGGAAGCTTTTCCCCCTTCATTCGGAGACTCAACGCTTCCTCCCGGTCCTGATGGGTGATAATCTGCTTTCCCGGGTCGATGAACGGATCCCGGTTGCGGTTGAGCATCCTGTACAGGATCAGCCCGGTGGAATACAAGTCCGCCCTGCTGTCATACGGCTTCCCGTGGAATACCTCGGGTGCCATATATCCGAAAGTGCCCTTGGAAGAATAGGTGCTCACCGTCCGGTCCAGCGCCTTGGCGATGCCGAAATCCCCCAGCTTGAACTGTCCGCTTTCCGTTACAAACAGGTTTTCCGGCTTGATATCCCGGTGCAGGATACCGCATCCGGCGCAGGCGCTCAGCGCCTCGCACAGGGAAATCCCCAGGCGGATGATTTCCTCCCGGGAGAAGGTATGGGTGATCGCGTAATCGTTGAAGGGCTGCAGGTATTCCATCCGGATATAGATCCGCCAACTGATCCCGTCATCCATTTCCTCCACAAGGTGGTCCTGGATCGAGACGATGTGCGTATGCCCCTGCATCCGGTACATGGCCCGGATTTCATTGGCATATCCGTCCACCGTTTCCTTCAGGTTCCGGCGCAGTTCCTCCTCGGACCGGAATTCGCGGCGCAGCGAAAGCAGCTCCGACCGTTCGGACGGAACCTGGATCATCTTGATCGCACTGACCGCCGTGACGCCGCCGTTTTCCTTCTCCGCCCGGTACACCCGGCCGTAGGCGCCCTCCCCGATCTCTTCCGTGATACGCCAGTCCTGCCAGGCCCGGGGCAGTTTCATCTCAGCCATATTTGTACACGCTCATTTCATGCAGAAATGCCAGCGGCGGAAAACGCCGCTGGCCGGAACGCCGGATGGGAAGATTTACTGAATCCGCGCGTAATAATCCGTTTCGCCCATATTGTGGACCACGATATACAGGGGAACACCGGTCACGATCACCTCTTCCGGGATTTCCGCAACGCAGTCGAACAGGATAAACCGGTCATCTGAAACATTGCCGTTATATATTGTTTCATCCACCCCGTCAATCGGAATCATGTAGGCGTTCGCATGCGAATTGGCATCGACGGTTTTGTGGTTGATGGCGCGCTCATAAATTAAGTTTTCGGAGCTTTCGATCCACATGCTGTTCGGGTATTCCCTGCCGTTTCCGTCAACGATGCTGCAGGAAACTCCGATCTCGTTCAGTTTCATTTTGAAACCGCACTTCATGCGAAGAACGTATTTCACATCCAGCATTTTGTTTCCCTTTGTCGCCGGAATCCGGACGGACTTTTCCGCCGCGTCGGTTGCCTGGACCGTATCCGAGAAGGACCAGTCGCCGATCATAAAGCCTTTGTTTTCATAATACTGCAGCATATACTGATAAACGATTTTCCCTTCCGGAACGGTATATTCCGCCGGATCGGCCGTAGCGGCCGGAACGGCTGTTTCTTCCGCTTCCTGCTCCGCTGTTTCCGTCTGTTCAGTTTCCGTGCCGGCAAAGCGCGGGGCAGGTACGTTCTCGGCCAGCGCGATGCCGGTCAGGACCATCATCAGGGCAGTCAAAAGTACCAGGAACTTTTTCATGGGTCTCTCCTCCTTTTTCTTGGGTTCCCCGGGTTCACGGCGAGAATACACCCGCCGGTAAACAGCCTGTAAACCGTATGTTCCCTTTTTGTGCCAAAAGGGTTTTTGCCCGCCGGATTCCCGGTATCCGTTTCGGGCGGAATCTTCCTATTTGCGTTTCCGTTTTTCGACATTGAATCCTATCACAAAAAGCGAAGTCGCGCAAGTGGAATCCGTGGATACAATCCGGTCAGTAATACCGTTCCGCATGATAGCTCCGGTGGGACTTCGACGTCGGATCATAGGAGCGGGCTTCCCCGTCGATGATGATCAGGACCCAGGCGTGGCATTCGCCGTCTGCGGTACCGATCACGAGCCTGGCCGGAATGCCCTGGCTGCGCAGCATGGCGCACATCAGCGCGCTCAGGTCCTGGCAGACGCCGATCCCGGTTTCCCACGTGGTTTCGATATCCGGTAGAAGAGCCCGCTTGTCTTCCGCCTTGACCGTAAAATACTTCATCCAGTCATAATCGTAATGCTGGTTCACATATTGGTAGATCGTTTCCGCGATCTCTTCCGGTTCTTCCATTCCTTCGCACAAGGCGCCCGCTTTCACGACCAGCGGGGAATCCGCGTCGTAGCATACATACTGGTTCGGATACAGGAAGCAGCTGTCCTCATCCTCCATGCTGCACTTCAGGGTCATCTGCCCGGCCCGGGTATACCTGTTGCCGTTCCTGCTGAGGGAAACAAACAGGGTGAACCGGTACTTTCCGCTGCCGAACTGAAGCGGGATCGTTTCGTACCGTCCGTCGCCGTTGATCTCATAATGGAGGGAATCGGAACCGTACTCCACCCGGAGCTTCATCCGCTGTTCCGTTTTCCGGGCCTTCACCATCACATATCCCCGGTCGATATGCGAATAATCGATCGTCAGCCGTTCGCTGGTCTCCGTGATCCCGTCCGCCTCGGGAAAACACGCGGCCGTTTCGTTTCTCCTGCGGTCCGCTTTCGCCTGTTCCGCCGGGAAAAGTGCTCCCTGGACCGCCGCCAGGATCAGCATCATGCATACAGCCTTCCGGATCGTCTTCATGGAATCGTCCCCCTTTTGTTCCCTGCCGTTTCGCCGGCTTTTCGCCGTCTGTCATCGCGGTCAGGGTACCGCGGCGGATTTTTCCCGTGTAAAACCGGTGTTCCCGCCCCGGGGGATCGGCACGGCTGTTTCTTTTCCCGGTTGATCCGCATGGAGGAGCTATGGTATGATAGGAAAAAATGACACGGGCTGGATGAAACGATGAAAAAGGGCTTTTGCTTTGTGCTGGTCGCCGCGGTGCTGTTCACCGCCTCCGCGCAGGCTGCGGCGGGAAGAATGCACCGTACCGTGCGGAAAATCGTGGAGGAAATGACCTCCTGTTACGGGGCGTACGGCGATAAAGAGGCGGAAAAGGTCGCCGGGCTGCTGGAGGAGTTCTCGGAGATTTCCCCGGCCGCCGCGGCAAAATGGAAACGGATCATGAATCTCTGGCAGGCTGTCAGCCGGGATCCGGATACCCTTCCCGATATCCTTCCCGACGGCCTGCCGGATACCGGCGAGCTGTGCCTGGTGGTCCTCGGCTTTCACCTGAACCCCGACGGCTCCATGCGGAAGGAGCTCGTCGAGCGCCTGAAGGTCGCGCTGGCCTGCGCCCGGAAATATCCCCGCGCGCTGATTGCCTGCACCGGCGGCCCGACCGCCGTGAACAACCGGGACGCCACGGAAGCCGGGAAAATGGCGGAATGGCTGATTGCGGAGGGCGTGGACCCGGCCCGGATCGTCACGGAGGACAAATCGCTGACCACCACGCAGAACGCGGCCTTCACCCTCCGGATCCTTTCGGAACGGTATCCGCGGGTCCGCCGCCTGGCGATCATCTCCAGCGACTACCATGTCCCGACGGGTGAACTGCTGTTTGGCGCGGCGGCGGTCCTGCTGGCGGACGGGGACGAAAGCGAATCCGTCGCCGTCGTTTCCGGCGCCGCCTGGCACGCGCCTTCCGGTTCGATCTCCGGCCGGTTCCAGGCCGCGGCGCTGATGGAGCTGCTGTCCGAAACCGGAAACTGAAGCGGGCGCCGGCGTCCGCTCCGTTCCCGCTGTTTCCGCGTGTCCCGCAGTATCGACAACCCCGGCGATCTGTGCTATACTCTGCCTGTACGGTTGCCGTATCGGGCCGCATCTTCTTGAATGGTAAGGATGGAAAAGAACATGTTTTGGGAAAAGCACGAAAAGCTGAAGGACGTCTTGTGTGCTTTGGCTTTTTTTGCTGTCCTGGCGGCGGTCTGTTTTTATGTGCAGGGCCTGTTCGGCGTCGATTCGAACCGGTCCTACGAGCATGAGCGGCTGTTCGTCCGCGAAAAAAAAGGCAGCCTGGACTGCGTCCTGATCGGCGCCAGCACGGTGCACGCTTCCTGGCAGCCCGCGTTCGCCTGGAGCAATTTCGGAATCGCGACCTGGAATTATTCCATCGACGGCCTCGGCCAGATCCCGGTGAAATACCTGCTGGCGGAAGCCCGCAAAACGCAGCCGGACGCCGTCTACGTCATCTGCCTGAACGGGTTCAAGAAGGACCTGCAGCGGATCAACATCGAACCGGCCCACTGGCTGCTGGATTACCTGCCCTGGTCCGCCAACAAGGTTCAGCTGATTGAAAAGATCGCGGAGACGTATGACTATTCCTACAGCGAGAAGCTGGAGCTCTACCTGCCGATCATCCGGTTCCATTCCCGGTGGGATTCGCTGGATCCCTGGGTCTTCGGCGGGGCGGGATACGATTACAAGGGCTCCATGCATACGACCGCCTTCAGGGAAACCGTGTACGACAATTCGAAAAAATACCTGATCACGGACAAGCAGAAAAAGGCCTCCAAAAAGGTCATGGCCGTCGTGGACGATCTGCTGGATTACTGCGACGAAAACCACGTGAACGTGCTGTTCTGGCAGGCGCCCCAGGGGGCTTCGGAGAAGCAGGCCTGGCAGATGAATTACCTGCAGGAGTATGTGGTTTCCCGGGGATATCCCTGCGTCGACCTGCTCAGGGATATCGGCAGCACCGCGCTGGACCTGGAGCGGGATTTCTATAACAACGACCACACCAACGTCCACGGCTCGATCAAAATCACCAACCGGCTGGGAAAATACCTGGCGGAGCAGTACGGGCTGGCGGACAAGCGGGGGCAGCAAGGCTGGGAAAGCTGGGACGCGGCGGCGGAGTCGTATCAGCGCTACCTGGAACAGTATATCCTTCCGTTTGAAATGACCGGAACCCGGACGGCGGACCTCGGGGCTCCCTCCTGCAAGGCCCGTGCCTCAGGGCAGCGCGTCGAACTCACGTGGGATGAAATCCCGGGGGCGGACCGTTACGAAATCTACCGGAAAGCCGGCGGCGCCTGGAAGTTTGCGGCTGAAACGGACCTGGCGGTCCTGAACGAGTACGATCTCAAACCGGAAACCGGTTATACGTATACCGTCGTTCCGGTGGCCCTCCGGGACGGCGTGAAATGCTACGGCCATTTTGACGTCAAAGGCGTGAGCGTGACGACGGGAGGCGGCGGAAAATGACGATCGTATCATTTGAATTTATGCTGTTTGTCGCAGCCGTCGTCCTGGTTTACTACCTGGTGCCGAAGAAGGTCCGGTGGATCGTGCTGCTGCTCGGCAGCTATGTGTTCTACTGGCTGAACAGCAAATGGCTGGTGCTGGCCCTGCTGGGAACCAGCCTGGTCACCTGGCTGGCCGGGCTCCTCCTGCAGAAGAAGAGCGACGGATACCAGGCGTATCTCAGGGAGCATCCGGACCTCACCCGGGAGGAAAAGAAAGCCGGAAAGAACCAGCTCAAAAAGAAGAACCGCCGGATCCTGGTCCTGGGAATCCTGCTGGTGCTGGGCGCGCTTCTGTTCCTCAAATACTTCAATTTCTTCGGGGATAACCTGAACCGGCTGTTTGCCGGTGTCGGAGCCGGGTGGCGCGTTCCGTACCTGAACCTGCTCCTGCCCCTGGGCATTTCCTTCTATACGCTGCAGGCGATCGCCTACATGGTGGATATATACCGGGGAAAGATCAGGGCGGACCGGAACCCGGTCAAATTCATGCTGTTCATGTCCTTTTTCCCGCAGATCCTCCAGGGGCCGATCCCGAGGCACAGCCAGCTGGCGAACCAGCTGTACGAGGGCCACGCCTTCGACTATAAGCGCCTGCGCCTCGGCGCGCAGCTGATGCTGTGGGGCCTGATCAAAAAGCTGGTCATCGCCGAGCGCCTCGCGGTGCCGGTGAACTTCCTGTTCGAACATCACGCGGAATATTCGGGGCCCATCCTCTTCTTCGCGGCGGCGCTGTACGGCCTGCAGGTCTATACCGATTTCTCCGCCGGCATGGATATCGCCCGCGGCGTGGCCCAGATGCTGGGCATCAGCCTGGTGCTGAATTTCACCCAGCCCTACCACGCCACCTCCATCGAGGATTTCTGGCGCCGGTGGCACATTACGATGGGCAGCTGGATGAAGGACTACATCCTCTATCCCCTTTCCCTGTCCAAAGCCTTCACCAGCCTGGGCCGGAAGAGCCGGAAAATCCTCGGCCAGTTCGCGGGCAAACGGCTGCCCGCCTTCCTGGCGATGTTCATCGTGTATTTCTGCGTCGGCTTCTGGCACGGGGCAAACTGGAAGTATATCGGCTACGGCGTGTGGAACGGGCTGTTCATCATGAGCGGAATCCTGCTGGATACCGTCTATGCCCGGGGCCGGACCCTGTGCCGGATCGACGAAAACACCGCGGGATGGCATGTGTTCCGCATGCTCCGGACGTTCGTCATCGTCAGCTTCGGGCGTTTCTTCTCCCGGGCGGAAGACCTGCCGGCCGCCCTGGCCATGTTCCGCGGAACCTTCCGGAACTGGCGGGACGTTACGTTCGTTACCGACGGAACCCTGCTGAAAACAGGGCTGAACAACGCCAACTGGATCCTGCTGATCTTCCTGGTGTTCCTGCTGTTCTATGTGGACTTCAAACACGAGCACGGCTTCTCTTTCCGGGAAGCGATCATGCGGCAGCATATCGTCTTCCGCTGGGCGATCTATATCGCGGCCGTACTGATCGTCCTGGTCTTCGGTTTTTACGGGCCGGGTTATAACGCCCTGAACTTCGTTTACGAAAAGTTCTGACGATCGACGGGCAGAAACGGAGGATATGCGTATGTTTGGTGTGGACCGCGCGGAATTTGCCGCGAATACGGCGCTGTGGGAGGACGAAAAGGCTGTCTCCTATGGGGAACTGGCGGAAAAGGCCGGCGATATCGCCCGGCATATCGGGCGGAGGACCCTGGTTTTTGTGCTCACGGCCAATACGGCCGCGTCGGTCGCCGGATATGTCGGCCTGATAAACACGCGGATTGTCCCGCTGCTCCTGGACGCGAAGATCAAAAAAGCGCTGCTGCAGAACCTGATCGCCGCCTACCGCCCCGAATACGTCTGGGCGCCGGAAGGGAGAGCGGAGGACCTGGAGGAATTCAGCGCCGTTTACGCCGCGGACGGATACGTCCTGTTCCGTTCGGCGGACGGGGGCTGTTTCCCGCTGCACGACGACCTGTGCCTGCTGATTTCCACCTCCGGCTCCACGGGAAGCCCCAAGCTGGTCCGGCAGACGTACCGGAATATTGAGGCGAACGCGGCCTCCATTATCGAATACCTGCGGATCACCGAAAAGGAGCGGGCGATTACGTCCCTGCCCATGAATTATGTCTACGGCCTCTCGGTGGTCAATACGCACCTGCAGGCCGGGGCCTCCCTGATCCTGACGGACCGGAACAGCTATACCAAAGGCTTCTGGGACGTCTTCCGCCAGTACGGCGGAACGTCCTTCGCCGGGGTCCCGTTCATGTATGAAATGCTGGACAAGCTCGGCATGTTCCGGAATGATATCGAAGGGCTGAAGACCTTTACCCAGGCCGGGGGCAAGCTGAACGCGGACCTGCAGGAGAAACTGACCCGGTATGCCGCGGAGTACGGCAAGGAATTTATCGTCATGTACGGCGCCTCCGAAGCGACGGCGCGCATGGCCTACCTGCCGATGGAGAGCGCCCTGGCCAAAAAGGGCAGCATCGGCATTCCGATCCCCGGCGGGCGGTTTGAGCTGATCAACGCGGACGGATCGGTGATCAGCGAACCGGATCAGGCGGGCGAGCTGGTTTACTACGGTGACAACGTCACCTATGGCTACGCGACGGAAGGAGAGGATCTGGCGAAAGGCGACGAAAACCGCGGCCGGCTGGCGACGGGCGACATGGCGAAGATGGACGCGGACGGGTTCTTCTATATCGTCGGTCGGATGAAGCGGTTCATCAAGATGGTCGGCAACCGCCTGAACCTGGATGATATCGACGCGCTGCTGAAGAAGCAGTTCGATACCCTGGAAATCGTCAGCGCCGGAAAGGACGATTTCCTGGACGTCTTCGTCACGGACGAAGGAATCGTCAGCGGCGTATACAGCTATCTGTTCAGCATGCTGAAGATCAACCAGAAGCTGATGAAGGTATATGTCGTCAAAAAAATTCCCCGGAGCCTGTCCGGGAAAATCCTCTACAGCGAACTGGAGGGACTGAAGGATGGAGCAGAATAACTTCCGGATCGCGGAAGGCTGTACGGTCAAGCGCAGCCGTATCGGGAGCGGTTCCGTAATCCAAAACGACTGCGTGGTGATCCATTCCGAGATCGGTGAAAACGTGGACATCGAAAAGCGGAACCTGATCCGGAATTCCGTCATCGGGGACATGACCTATACCGGCGCGGACACCAGCATCATGTGGGCGGAAGTCGGAAAGTTCTGCTGCATTTCCCGCATGGCGGATATCGGCGGGAACGAGCACAACTACCGCGCCGCGGCCATGATGCCCGCCTACCGGGCGCGGAACAGGCTCGGCGGGAAGCTGGCCACCCATCCGGACGAGGAAATGATCCGCGTCGGCCATGACGTCTGGATTGGCCAGGGCGTCTGTATCATCCGGAAACCGGGGCTGACCGTCGGAACCGGGGCCGTTATCGGAGCCGGGGCCGTCGTGACCAGGAGCATTCCCCCCTACGCGATCGCCGTCGGCATTCCTGCCCGGGTGATCAAGTACCGCTTCCCCGGGGAAACCGTCGAAAAGCTGCTGGACCTGAAATGGTGGGACTGGCCGAAGGAGAAAATCCTGCGGCACTGGGACCTGCTCGAAAGTAATCTGTCGGAGGAAATTCTGGCGGAATTATTTAAAATCAAAGATGAGGAGTGACTGACGATGAAAGAAGAACTGATGGCCCTGCTGAAGGAAATCCGACCGGACGTGGACTTTGAGAACGAAAAGAAGCTGATCGACGACGGAATCCTGGATTCCTTCGACATCATCTCCATCGCCCAGGAGATCAACGACGCCTTCGACGTGGAAATCAACGTGGAAAACCTGGAAGCGGAGAATTTCAACACGGTGGACGCGATGATCGAACTGATCGGACAGCTGCAGGGATAACGGCAGGGAGGATTTGCGTATGAAAAAGCTGACCGGCATGATCATCGGCCTGCTGGCGCTGCTGATGGTCACCGCCGCGCTTGCGGAAGTGGAAATCAATGAAACCACCTTCCCGGATGAAGCGTTCCGGACATACGTCACGGACACCTTCGATAAAAACGGGGACCGGATGCTGGATGACGAAGAAATCGCGAAGGTCACGGGGCTGTACGTATCCGAGCTGGGTATCACCACGCTGAAAGGCGTGGAATATTTCCCCGAGGTGGATTACGTCGAATGCAGCGGAAACAGCCTGACGTCCCTGGATTTCAGCGGTAACCCGAAGCTGAACTGGCTTGTCTGTGTGGGCAATAAACTGACCGGCCTGGACGTCCGCGGCTGTCCGGCGCTCTTCTCTCTCCACTGCGAAGGCAACAGCCTGACCTCCCTGGATCTCAGCGGAAACCCGGCGCTCGCGCTCTTTTACTGTGGAGGAAATCAGCTGACCTCCCTGGATCTCAGCAATAATCCCGCGCTGATCGCGTTCTTCTGCGACGGCAATTGCCTG
>JAEEGL010223205.1_pt1 | contig 17889 bp, 18 predicted proteins | sample 9134231 | NCBI WGS metagenome assembly JAEEGL01 (sample SAMN16246548, study PRJNA631951) | gut metagenome | biome: gut microbiome; feature: rumen; material: fiber-attached | host: Bos | place: Iran: Karaj | collected 2018-10 | reverse complement strand
TGAGCTTCTATGACCCGGACAATAATGTGGTTTACTTCAGGAGCTTTTCAAAAAACGGCTGAACTGAGATAAGGGGACGGTTCCTTATCTCACAAGTCAACCCCCGGCGTTATATGAGATAGGGAACCGTCCCCTTATCTCACGGAGGTCAGCGTTATGATACATCTTGAAAAACTTACCTATGAAAACTTTGGCGACGTCTTTGAGCTCAAGGTAAAAAAGGTTCAATACTCCTTTGTGGCGAGCAACTGTTACAGCGTTGCCGAAGCGTACGTTACCATGGTGTGCGGCGGGCATGTATTCCCGTTTGCCATTTACAATGACAAACGGCTTGTCGGCTTCATCCAGATAGGCTACGGTGAGAACGCGGATCAGGACGGAGTGAGCGTCGAAAAGGACAATTACGAGATCTGGCGTTTTATGATCGACAAGCGTTATCAAGGCCGCGGCTACGGCAGGGAAGCGCTGAAGCAGGCTCTCGATTTCATCAGGACGTGGCCCTGCGGCAAGGCGGAGCTCTGCTGGATCTCCTATGAGCCCGAGAACGAGACGGCAAAAAAGCTGTACGCCTCCTTCGGTTTCGAGGAGACGGGCGAGATGGACGGCGATGAGATCGTCGCCGTATTGAAGCTCTGAAACAGTCCGGCAAATTCCTGTTCGTCGATGATCAGACGGCATTTAATGCCTACCTTAAAAGGAAAATCATACATATTGCCGACCTTTGACACAACAAAGGCACCCACAGGGGCGCTTTTGTTTTTATGCGAATGGTTATGTTTACACGGCAAGGAAGGCGTGCTATAATCAGCTCGTGAAAATCTGGGTTTATCAGGATAAAAGAGAGGACTGCGAAACCATATGAAGCATGAAGAAATAAGAGGAAAAAGGATTATTTTGCGCGAGCAAAGAGAAGAAGACGCTCCGTTTTTTGCCTATTGGTTTAATCAACCGCAGGTTATGTTTCAATGCGGATTTGAAAAGCCAACCGATGAAGAAGAGGAGAAAAGAATAATTAACGTCAGCCACAAATCGGGAGACTCGGTTTGGTTTACGATTACCGATCTTGTCGGCAATATAATTGGAGAGGTCGGTTTGCTCCGTATGTTTCCTGCATGGCACCAAACTGATTTGACGATCATTATTCCTAACCCTGAAATGCAGCATAAAGGATACGGTTCAGAAGCAATCCGTATCATGTTGGATATGGCTTTTCATGAGTATGAAATGCATCGTGTCTCGATCGGAGTGGTAGGATTGAATACTGATGCACTGGAATTCTATAAGAAAATCGGTTTCAAGCAGGAAGGAATTCTGGAAGAGGCGTATTATTATAACGATGAGTACAGCGATTTTATAATGATGCGAATCCTTAGTCGAGAATGGAAATAGGCAACAACTTCCCGTTTATCGAGCTCAAGGCCGCGCCGGGCAGCTCCATCCCGGCTGCGGCCCGTTTTACTCAAAGAAAGAGAGACTGTTGAAATGAAAAGGATCGTCGCTGCAATACTGATCACACTAATGCTTCTTCCGATGCTTTCGGCCTGCTCACATAAGCCCGCGGAAAGCGGCGCAGAGGCGACTCATACCGCGCAAGCATCCGTAAGGCCCACGGAGCCTGCGGAGGAGCCGACGCAAGCCCCGACGCCCGTGCCGACGGATACGCCTGCTCCGACGGAGGATCCGATACCGGCAGAGGCTCTCGCGTTAGCTTCGGAGCATGGGCTGACAAATGAGGATCTGCACGGCGAGTATGAGCTGTTCCTGAGGTTCTGCGAGGCCGTCGAGGGCAACTCCGCCCTCGGCAAATACAAGGAATTCATGTATCTGATTTTCCCCGTTGTTGCGGACGCTTCGCCCTATATGGATCACGATTGCTTTTTCGATATGCTTGCGGGCCTCAGCTTCAATGAGTGCGCGATGGAGCCCGGCATCGCGGGCATGTACACCGCAGGAGTGAACGTGGTGGACATAAACACCGAGATCGAGCCATACGACTCCTATCACGTTCCGGAGGTCGTGTTCCATGAGCTGATGCATTTTGTGGACTTCAACGTGAACAACGACGACCCCGCGATCTACGTACTGAACGGCAGACGGCTCAACACGTTTGAATTGTTGGAGCTGCCGGAGGAAGAGCAGGAGCAGGCCGTGGCCTGCTATGAACCGGACGCAATAACCGAGGGCGGAGCGGAGTATTTTGCCGCCAAGTATTTTGCCGGAGCGGAGCGAGCGTATTTCATCCCGGCCCAGTTCCTCGCGGGAGTCGAATACATCTTCGGCGAGGAAAAGATAAAAGAGCTCTTCTTCAGCCGGGATTCCGGCGCGGTGCTGGCGGAGCTTTTCATTGATGCGGGCTATTCCAAAGAAAAATTCAACAACGCCAACCAAACGCTTAGTTTTCTTACAAATTCGTCCGATCACGGCGAGCCCTCGGTCTATATCGCGCCGGAGGACATGCTCATCGACTTATATGAAAGCAAGCTCGGCGGCGGCTGGCAGACCGACGAAGGCTTCCTGTACATACTTAAAGCCATGAACGGCGTCGCGGGCGAGGAATACCGGCAAAGCGAACACGCCGACTTCCTGCGCGGCGTCGAATTCCGGACGTGGGCGCAGTACGACGCTTTTACGGAGAAGCTGTTTGGAGAGCTCCCCTTCCAGCCGGACCTGAGGTATCTGCCCCCCACCCCGTTTTTCCGCGGCGGCCGCCTTGTTCTCGGCGCGTTTGCGGAATGGACCGATCCGGAAACGCAGGAGCAGGTCCGCGGAACGGTGACAATGGACTACGACTTCGGGTCGGAAACTCCGCTCGGTTATGAAACGATCGATTATGACGCGCTGACGAGCCGTTATTTCGGCTGAGCCGCCGTACTGAACCGTCGGGGAATGCAAAACCTTTCACGACAAATCGGAGCGAATTGTTTGACGGCCTCCCGGGAAGCGTACCGACAGATGTTTCACGGGGCGTCCGGCTGATCGCCGCGGCTGTCCTGCGGCGTATAGGAGAAGGAAAAGAAAGACGTAAAACGGCAAAGATTCGGATATGAGGGATAGGGATATGGCAATTACGATCAATATACGTTATACGGGAATAAACGGGAACGCACGCAAGTTCGCCGAGGAGATGGAGAGCACGGGAACGGCGGACGCCATCCGCGCCGAGGTGGGGAATCTGCGATACGAATACTTCTTTCCCATGAAGGAGCCCGAAACGGTACTGCTGATAGACTCGTGGACAGATCAGGAGGCGCTTGATGTTCATCACGCTTCTCCCATGATGGCGGCCATTGCGGCGCTCCGTGAAAAGTATGATCTGCACATGACCGTTGAACGTTTTTCCGGCCCGGACGATCGGCCAGGGGACGACAGGTTCATACGAAGATAGCCGGTCAATGAGGTTGGCCTCGCCGAAATGAGCTTGCGGGAAGGAGCCGCCGGGTTATCCGACAGATCCCCGCCCGCACGGCTTCGGGCAGAGCGGGTCCTTCCGACGCGGAGAAAGTATCTCCGGAGAAACTGAAGACGGTTATTGGACGTCCGATAAGGAAGGCTTGAAAAACGGGCTTTGTGAGGTAAACGAGAATGAAACGGTTCTATGAAGAGAGCCTCCCCGAAGGTTATTCGGAAGCGCTTACAATTGATTCGAATGATAAAAAACCGGGCATGATACTGCAAGCCGCCGCAATAATAACCGCTGCCGTGCTGATCAACGTATTCTTCTTTATATACGCGCTGCCGCGGCTCGGTGAGATCACTGCCGGCTTCAGCATTATCAAATGCGTGGGTTTTGTGCTTGCTTACCCTCTGTATGTCGTTTTACACGAGCTGACTCACGGTTTGGTCTATAAGCTTCTGACAAAAAAGAAGCTGACCTTCGGGTTCAAACCGCCTTCCGCATACTGCGGCGTCCCTGACGTTTATACCTACAGAGCCGCCTCGCTGTTGTCCTTGTTCGCGCCGCTCACGGTTTACACTGCACTGTTTGCATTATTGTTTTGTGTTGTCGGCGAGCCGTTTTCCCGGGCGATGATCCTGCTGCTGCTTGCACTGCATTTATCCGGCTGTGCCGGCGACGTTTACGGGATCGGGCTGTTTCTTTTCAGATTCAGAAGCCCTACGACTTTACGCAAGGATTCCGGGCCAAAACAAGTCTACTACATAAATGACGGACGCTGACCTGGCCCGCGCAAAGCTCGGGCTTACACGGGAATACTGCGCGTATCCTTTTGAAGCGATACGTTGAATTACCTCTTTTATCCGCCGGCAAAAGGGGCTTTCTTATTGTCCGAGCCGCTCGGATATGGTATAATCGTGCCGACTGATCGGTACTTGCGGAGGCGACCACATGAATGGATTCAACGAATACGTACGGGAGTGCTTTTCCCATGCGGGCGATATCGTCATAAGGCCCATGATGGGCGGTTATCTTGTGTACCTTAACGGCAAACTGATAGGCGATATCGGAGACCGTGAGCTGTTTTTGAAGAGAACGCCCACGTCTGACAGACTTCTTTCCGGCTCTGAGCTGCGTTATCCTTACGAGGGCTCAAAGACGCTGATGCACGTTTTCGACAGATTTGAGGACGCGGAGCTCATCGCGGAATTGCTGGAGGGCATGTATGCGGAGCTGCCCGAAAGAAAGCCCAAAAAAGCCAAATGATACCCAAGACCCGCTTAGACGAAGCTGTGACCGATAAAGAATACTCATTCAGCGCCATCCTTCACGAGACAGGCGAAGGAGGCGCATACGTCGTTTTTCCGTGGGATATCCGTGAAGAATTCGGGCGGGGCCGTGTAAAAGTCCATGCGGAATTCGACGGGATCCCGTATGACGGGAGCATCGTCAATATGGGCGTTAAGGACGCCGACGGAAAGACCTGCTATATCATCGGCGTTCTCAAGTCCATCCGTAAAACGCTCGGCAAGGCGGACGGCGACGCCGTCGGCGTAAAGATCACGGCAAGACGGTCGCCCGTTTGAGCGGCGCCCTTTTCGCCCGCAGGCTCCGCAAAGGAGCGCGGCGCGCGCTCTCCCGGGGGCGATTGTTTTTCCCGCTTCCGTGTGATATAATCACGGTCGGACGGATCCGAAAGGAGGCAGAGCGCAGTGACGGGTTTCAAAAAAGCGATAGTCATAGGTTCGCCGGGCGCGGGCAAAAGCACCTTCGCGCGCAAGCTTCGCGGCGCGACGGGCCTGCCGCTATATTATCTCGATATGCTTTTCCACCGCCCCGACCGTACCACCGCCCCGAGGGACGAATTCGACGCCGCCCTGCACCGTATCATGGAGCGGGACGAATGGATAATCGACGGCAATTACAAGCGCACTCTGCCGCAGCGCTTTCAGGCGGCGGACGCGGTGTTCCTGTTCGATCTGCCGGTCGAGGCCTGCCTTGAGGGGGCCGTGAGCCGCATAGGCTCCGTGCGTGAGGATATGCCGTGGGTCGAGGAGAGCTTCGACCCGGACTTTCGCCAATACATTATCGATTTTCCAAAGGATCAGATGCCGCTGATACGCGGGCTCTGCCTTGCCGCGGCCGATAAAAACGTGGTCGTGTTCACCTCGCGCGGGGAGGCCGACGCTTACATACGCTCGCTCGGTGACGAAGCATGAAAAAGCTGCTTCCCACAATCGCATCCGTGCTTGCCGCCGTCTGCGCCGCGTCGTTCATACTGTACGCGCGCACGGGCGTCCGCGCGCTGCTGCCCGTCGGGATAACGACAGGCGCCTTTGCATACCATCTCATAATGAGGCTGCTCGTCGGTCTGGCGTTCAGGCTGCTTTTGGGTAACGGGGCAGACCCTTCCCGCCCGTGGTTCACCGTGGGAGAGCGCGAGATCCGGCTTTACGAGCGGCTTCGCGTCAAGGCCTGGAAGCGCCTCGTGCCCACCTATCGCCCGGAGGATTTCGATCCTAAGCTGCATTCCTGGCGCGAGATCGCCTCGGCATCCTGCGCCTCCGAGCTGGTGCATGAAACGATAGCCGTACTTAGCCTTGCGCCCATCGCCTGCACGGCGTTCTGGGGCGAGGCGGCGGTTTTTATAACGACCTCGCTGCTTGCGGCGGCGGTCGACCTCGTATTCGCCGCGGTGCAGCGGTATAACCGCCCGCGCCTTATGCGGCTCATCGCAAAAACGGAAGGCCGTTCCGTCGGCTCCGACGCGAAAAAACGATAATTTGAACAGTTGGCAGCCCCGGCGCTCCGGCGCAGGCGGGCCGCCGAAAGGACAGCTTGATGAAAACAACTCGCGGGATCTGCGCCGCAAGGCTTATCTGCCTGCTGCTTGCGGCATTGACTCTCACCTCCGGCTGCTTTGAGCCGGGCGAACAGGGCGCGTACACCCATGATCCCACGCCTTTGCCCACGCCGCTTCCGACGGCCGCCGTTACGCAAGCGCCGACCGAGGCTGTGACCGAAGCTCCCGCAGAGGCCGTGACGGAATCTCCCACGGAGGCCGTGACGGAAGCTCCCACCGAGGAGCCAACGTCTGCCCCGACCGAAGCGCCTGCAAGCGAGCCCGCGGCAAAACCCACCGCCACGCCCAAGCCCAAGCCCACGAATACGCCTAAGCCCACGAACACGCCCAAGCCCACGGCAAAGCCGACGAATACCCCCAAGCCCACGGCAAAGCCCACCGCCAAGCCCACGAATACCCCCAAGCCCTCGGGCTCATCCTACGTTGAGCCGCCGCATCTTCCCCAGCCGGAGCACGACTCTGTGCCAAAGCTCAAAAGCAAGTCGGGCAAGTATTCCTTCTATTATGAAAACGGTCAGCAGATAAACCTTTTCAAGGTGGACAACGCCGCTTACGTGCAGGCGTTTTTCGTGCAGACCTCGGGCCGGAAATACGCCGAACTCGTCAATTACGCGGCGGATGCGCTTGCGGGCAAAACCAAGGTCTATTCGCTTGTGATCCCCACCAATTTCGGCGTGGTCTGTCCCGACGATATAGTCGCCAAAATACCGGGCTCCATCAATATGGAGAACTGCATAAAGACCGAGCTTTCGTACATGGCCTCCAACGTCAAAAAGGTTTCATGCATACACGATATGCTGCTGCACCGCGACGAGTTTCTGTACTTCAGGACCGACCACCATTGGACGGCGCTCGGCGCGTACTACGCATACCGCGCCTTCTGCAGGACAAAGGGCGTCTCGCATATCAAGCTCACCGACCGCGAGGAGATAAAGATGTCGGGCTTTTTGGGCTCGTCGTGGAGCTCCAGCGGGCACGACGGCGATCTTCTGCCCAAGGAGAACGTCTACGCCTATTATCCCGTTTCCGACGGCGTGACCATGGTAATTCACGAAGCCGACGGCAGCACCCACACGGGCAAGGTCGTTTCAAAGGTCGCAAGCTATATGTGCTTTGCGGGCGGCGACAATCCCTTAACGGTCTTTACCAACCCCGAGGTCTCCTCTGACAAGGTGCTCATAATCATAAAGGAGTCCTTCGGCAACGCGCTGCTGCCGTTCCTCGTCGATCATTACCATAAGATCTATGAGATCGACTATCGCTATTGGAAGGGCAACGTAATAAGCCTTGCAAACGATGTGGGCGCGACAGACCTCATTTTCGCCAACAATTTTGCGATCGTCAGCTCCAATCAAAAGATCGCCCAGATCGCCAAAATAGTAAAATAGCTTATATGAGCTGAAAAAAAGAGCCGCTCCGGGCGGCTCTTTTGCGTTCCCGAGTCAGCCGACAAGGCAGTCGCGGAGGTGCGAATAATACTGCAGACGCATATTGGGCTTTTTCATTTGAACATCCGTTTTTTCGTGCTTTTAGTCGGATTTGCATTCAGCCGAAGCATAGAGCTTCTTTGCCGCATATCTGCTTTTCATTTCATCGCCTCGCTTTGCCGGGTATTCATCAAGGTGAAAAAGCGGTGAGGGATAAGATGTGCTGCCAAAACCCTGCGCGCCGTCTTCCCGCCGCAAATTCGATCGGGAACGTTTTTCGTCTTTCCTGCACTCATTTTATTGAATATACTTCCTTTTCACGGATAAATGTGCTATAATATTCAAGTTAAAGAGGGGGTATTTACCATGGCTAACAGCATGACGGGCTTTGGCAGGGCGTCTGCTCTGCGCGACGGCAGGGAGATGACCGTGGAGCTTAAGAGCGTTAACCACCGCTATCTCGATCCGGGCTTCAGGTATCCGCGCCATATCGGCTTTTTGGAGGACGGGATGAGGCGGCTGTTATCCGAAAAGCTCACGCGCGGTCACGTTGACGTGTTCGTGACCTACCGCAACACTCGCGAGGACGCCCGCACAGCCGTGTTCGACGGCGCGCTTTTGAAGGCCTACCTTGACGCCGCCAAGCGCTGCGAGGTGGAGTTCGGCCTCAGGAACGATATGTCCGTCAACTCCGCGCTGCGTCTGCCCGACGTTATCGACGTTGTCGAGGCGGAGGAGGACAGGCAGGCCGTGGAGGCCCTTATGCGCGAGGCAATGCTCGCCGCCGTTGAAGAGCTTATAACCATGCGGCATATCGAGGGCGAAAGGCTCACGCGGGATCTGCTTCAAAGGCTCGATACCGTGCTCGATATTCGCGGTAAAATCGAGGAGCGCGCGCCGCTCGTCGTGGAGGAATACCGCAAAAAGCTGAACGAGCGCATTGAGGCCGTGCTTGCCGAGGCGGACGTTGACCGCGCCCGTCTTGCGACGGAGGTCGCCCTGTTCGCCGACCGCGCCAATATCGACGAGGAGCTTGTAAGGCTTCAAAGCCACGTCGCCGCCGCGCGCGAGCTTCTGGGCGAGGACGCCGCCGTCGGCCGCAAGCTCGACTTTATCGTGCAGGAGATGAACCGTGAGTTCAACACGATAGGCTCCAAGGCCAACGACAAGGCCATAACCGCCCTTGTTATCGAGGGCAAGGCGGAGATAGAAAAGATAAGGGAACAGGTGCAGAACCTGGAATAATGGGGGAGTTATGAAAAGGGGAGTTCTGTTTATTATCTCCGGCCCGTCCGGGGTAGGCAAGGGCACCGTTGCAAAGGCCCTGCTCGAGGGCGCGAACGGCTCTATGGTTTTCTCGGTTTCGGCCACCACGCGCGCGCCGCGTCCCGGCGAGGTCCACGGGCGCGAGTACTTCTTTTTGACTGACGAGGAGTTCGACCGCATGATCGACGCAGGCGAGTTCCTTGAGTACATGAAGGTCTTCGGGCGCAACAACTACGGCACCCCCCGCAAATACGTCGAGGAGCAGCTTGAAGCGGGCCGCGACGTACTGCTCGACATAGACGTGAACGGCGCCATGAAGGTAAAGGAGAATTGCCCCGAGGCGGTCGCGCTCATGCTTGCGCCCCCCTCCATGAAGGAGCTTCGCCGCAGGCTCGAGACCCGCGGCACCGAGGAACAGCCCGTCATCGAGCGCCGCCTTGCCGAGGCCGCAAGCGAGCTATCCCGCATGAACGAGTACGACTACGTCGTTGTAAACGACGATCTCGATACGGCGATCGCCCAGTGCAGGTGCGTGCTTGAAACGGCAAAGCTCACCCCGTCATACTGCGCGGATTTCGTTAATAACCTCATCAAAGAGGATCTGTAAGGTTTAAGTACATTTTTAAGGAGGATACCCACTATGATGAATCAGCCCCCGGTAAACGAGATAGAGGTCAAGGCCGGCTGCCGCTATATGCTCGTTACCTCCGTTGCAAGGCGCGCAAGGCAGATAATGCGCTCCGGCGAGGATATAGGCAACGAAAAGCCCGTGTCCCTTGCCGTTGAAGAACTCAACGACGGCAAACTCGAGATACAGTATCCCGACGAGTACAGGAAGACTTCCGAGTACTGAGCCGCGGGTAATTAAGGAGAGCCTGTGTTTGCAAAGCTCATAATCGATATAGCAAACTCCAATGTCGACAGGCTTTTCACATATCGCATTCCGGAGGAACTCGACGTCCGTGCAGGGCATCGGGTTCTTGTGCCTTTCGGGCGCGGGAACAGGCCCAAAGAGGCGTTCGTCATCGAGGTCTGCGATGAGTACGATACGGGGTTCGAGGTCAAAAGCATAGTCCGCACCATGGAGCCCTATACGGCTCTGCTGCCCGACCAGCTCGAGCTTGCAAAATGGATAGCGCGCGCGTATCATTCCACGCTCTGCGACGCGCTTCGGCTCATGCTCCCGTCCGAGCTTCGCGGGGGAGGGGTCAGGCAAAAGACCGTCCGCACCCTTGCGATAGCCGAGGGCGTTACGCCCGAAGAGGCCGAGGCGTCCATGCTCAAAAAGGACGGAACGCCCCGCGCTCCAAAGCAGTACGAGGTGTTCCGTCTGCTTAAAACCTGCGGCGTGCCCATGACCGTATCCGATATCGAGGCGTACGTTCCCGGCTCCGCGGGGGCCGTCTCCGCGCTGATAAAAAAGGGCTATGTTACGGAAAAGGGCTTCGTCACCTTCCGCAGCCCCTTCGCGGGCGTGCTTGAGCGCGACCTGCCGCCGGAGCTGACCGCGGCTCAGACCGAGGCGGTGGAGGCTATAACAAACGGCGAAAAGGGACAGGTGTTCCTGCTGCACGGCGTAACGGGCAGCGGCAAGACCGAGGTGTACTTGAACGCCATTTCAAAGGCTATAGAGGACGGTGGCAGCGCGATCGTGCTGGTGCCGGAAATCTCGCTCACTCCGCAGACCACCGACAGGTTCCGCCGCAGGTTCGGCGACGTCGTAGCCATCATGCACAGCAGGCTCAGCGCCGGCGAGCGCTACGATGAATGGCGCCGCATACGCCTTGGCAGGGCCCGCGTCGTGATCGGCGCAAGGAGCGCCGTATTCGCCCCGACGGAGGATCTTAAGCTCATCATAATCGACGAGGAGCACGAGCCCTCCTACAGGTCGGAGTCCCGCCCGGAGTATTCCGCGGACGAGGTCGCCATCCGCCGCGCGCGTCTGACGGGGGCAAGGCTCGTATTGGGCAGCGCGACGCCGCAGCTCGTCTCATACCTTCGCGCAAAGCAGGGCGCGTACAGGCTCCTGGAGCTGCCCGAGCGCATAAACGGCATACCGATGCCCGAGGTCGAGATAGTCGACATGCGCACCGAGTTCATGTCGGGCAACAACAGCCTGTTTTCAAAAAAGCTTGCGGACGCGCTTAAAAGCTGCGTCGCTTCGGGCGAACAGGCGATACTGTTTTTGAACCGCCGCGGCTACTCCTACCACGGCGAATGCCGCGCCTGCGGGTTCGTTTTCACCTGCCCGCACTGCGAGGTCTCAATGACCTACCACAAGTTTGACGGCACGCTTCGCTGCCACTACTGCGGGTACTCCACGCGCGTCCCGCAGGTATGCCCTTCCTGCGGGTCGCGGTTTATAAAGTTCAGCGGCATAGGCACTCAGCAGGTGGAAGAGCAGCTTCAAAAGCTCATCCCCGGCGTGCGCTCGCTCAGGATGGACACCGACACCACGGGCGGCAAGACCTCGCACCGCGACATACTGGATGCGTTCTCGCGGCACGAAGCGGACGTACTTATCGGCACGCAGATGGTCGCAAAGGGTCTGGACATACCCGGAGTCACGCTCGTCGGCGTGGTGTTTGCGGACTCGTCGCTCTTCCATTCCGACTATCGCAGCGGCGAACGCACTTTCCAGCTTTTGACCCAGGTCGCGGGGCGCGCAGGGCGCGCACTGAAGGATGGCGAGATAAAGCGCGGCCGCGTCATAGTGCAGACCAACGCCCCGGGTCACAGGGCGGTCGTGCTCTCCGCCGGGCACGACTATAAAACCTTCTTCGCGCTTGAGATAAACGACAGGCTCCATACTCTGTTCCCGCCGTTTGCGGTGTTTGCGCGCGCGCTGTTCGAGTGCCGGGAAGAGGCCGCAGCCGCCCGCTTTGCCGAGCGTTTTGCTTCAGAGGCGGAGGCCGCGGTGCGCGGGGCGCTCGCCCCCGACGGCGCCGAAAACGAGCTTGTGTTCGTGTCACACGGCCCGGCGCCCATACGCAGGCGCGAGGACCTTTACCGCTACGCGGTGGTGTTCAAGCTCGCAAGGACCAAGCATACCTCGGCCGCGGTCGCCGCACTGCGCCGCGTCGCCGACGGATTCAACGCGGAGGGCTTCCGGGGGGTGGACGTAAACCCGGGCGAAATGCTTTGATCAGCCGCGCCTCAGCCAGGCGTTTGCGGCGGCGGTGAAAGCGTCCGCAAAGCCCGCCTTCCGGACCGTCTCCGCCGCGGTGAGCGCAAGCTCCGCTATCGCCTCTCCGGAGGCGTTTTTTATTATCAGCCGGCCGAGCGCGCAGCCCTTTTCAACGGGCGCTTCGACAAACTCGGGCAGCTCGGCCTCGCTCGTGATTTTAAGGTCCCCCGCGGGCAGCAGCGCGTATGCGCCGCCTTGGGCTTCCGCCTCGACCTGCCTTTTTACGCCCCCCGTTACGGGCACGAACAGCGCTTCGTTCCGCTTGACCTCAGCCGCGCGGTATGCCGCAAAGCCGCTGTCAAGCATGGAGGAGGCCAGCGCAAACCGCGATTTTGAGTCCGGCATACCGGTTATCACCGCGCAAAACGTGGTTCCCGCCCGCTTTGCGATGAATGCCCCGGCGTACTCCGACTGCCCGACGGACCCCGTCGCAAGCCCAAAACAGCCGGAGTAAAACCGCACCAGCCTGTTGGGGTTCACAAGCTCCGTCACCTGCCCGCTCTCGTGTGTCAGCTTGTCGGTGTAGCAGGAGGAATACTTGAGCCACGACGGGCTTTTCGCAAGCTCGAGCGAGACCGAAGCAAGCTCCCCGACGGTGAACGGGCGTCCCTCGCCCATGGGGTCTTCCGCGGGCGCCGCCCCAAGCGACAGAAGCAGAGCGTTCACCGCGCTCCTGCCGCCGTCTGCCGGGAAAGCCGCTTCAAGCAGGGCGCGTATCGCGTCCCCCGCCGTCAGCATCACGGCGGCCTTCAGCACGGGGCCGGCCTCTATGCGTTCGCCCGCCGCCAAAAAAGCCGTCGCGCCGCGCTCGCCCGCCGCCTTCTCCGATACCCTCAGGGGAGTGCTCTCGGAGATCTCGCCCCCGTCAAACGCCCGGCACACCGCCAACAGCGCGGGCAGCCGCTTTAGCCCCGCCGCCTCGACGGGCGTTTCGGCGTTTCGCCCAAGCACCGTTTTGCCTGTCTCCGCGTTTATCATCACCGCGGCGGAGGCGGCCTCAAGCCCCTCCGGCTCCTGCAAGGCGAAGACGCGTCCCGGTCCCGCAAGCGCCGCCGCGCACAGCAAAAAACAAATGAACCTTCTCATCTTTCGACCTCCTTTTGGCCTTTATCTATTCTATATTCACCCGCCGCCAAAATATTTGCGCCGAAGCGCCCGCCGTCCTTGCCCGCGGAAAGGATTTGTATTATAATGAGATGATGAAAAATATGGCTCTTCGCGCCATTGGAGGATGTTTTGGATCTTAACGCATTGAACGAGGTCTTAAAGACCGTCGAAAAGCCCACAAGGTACACGGGCGGTGAACTTAATATGAGGGTGAAGGAGCTGACTCTGCCCGGCGGCGCGGCGCGCTTTCGCTTTGCGCTCTGCTTCCCCGACGTTTACGAGATAGGCATGAGCCATCTCGGACAGCGCATAGTCTACAACGTGCTGAACGAGCGTGACGACACCTACTGCGAGCGCGTCTATGCCCCGTGGTTCGATATGGAGGAGGCCCTTCGCAAAAACGGCCTGCCCATCTATTCGCTTGAAACAAAGACCCCGATAGGCGAATTCGACATAGTCGGCTTTTCGCTGCTTTATGAGATGTGCTATACCAACATACTCACCGTGCTCGATCTGGCGGGCATACCGCTGCTTGCAAAGGACCGCGGCGAGGAGCATCCCATAATACTCGCAGGCGGGCCGTGCGTGTGCAATCCCGAGCCGATCGCCGACGTAATGGATCTTCTGGTCTTCGGCGACGGCGAGGAGGTCATGAACGAGCTTATGGACGAGTACTCCCGCTGCCGCGCGCTGCAGCTCGGCAGGGAGGAAACACTTCTGAGGCTTTCCCGTATCCCCGGCATTTACGTCCCCTCGCTCTACGAGGCGGAGTACGGCGAAGACGGCAATTTCAAGTCCCTCAAAAAGAAGCGCCCCGACGCGCCGGGCAAGGTGGAGCGCCGCATAGTGCGCGACCTTGACAAGGCCCCCTACACGGGCAGGCTCGTCGTGCCGTATATGAGCATCGTGCACGACCGCGTCGCGCTCGAGGTGTTCCGCGGCTGCACGCGCGGCTGCCGCTTCTGCCAGGCGGGGTTCATCTATCGCCCCATCCGCGAAAGGGAGGTCGGCACCATCGTGGAACAGGCCGACGCCTCGCTCGACTGCACCGGCTATGACGAGATCTCCGTGTTCTCGCTCTCAAGCGGCGACTACTCGCACATACACGAGCTGGTCCCCATAATACTCGACCGCTACGAGGATGACCGCGTCAGCGTTTCGCTGCCCTCGCTCAGGATAGATTCCTTCTTAAAGGACGACCTCGAAAAGATCCAGAAGGTCAGAAAGACGGGTCTTACGTTCGCGCCGGAGGCGGGCACTCAGCGCCTGCGCGACGTCATCAACAAGGGCGTTTGCGAAGAGGATCTTCTCCGCTCCGTGCACGACGCGTTCGTCGCGGGCTGGCACGGGGTCAAGCTCTACTTTATGATCGGCCTGCCCACCGAGACCGACGAGGACGTGCTGGGCATTGCCGAGCTTGCCCGCAAGGTCAGCCGCGAGTTCTACTCCATGCCCAAGGAGCTTCGCGGCAAGGGCCTCAGGTGCACGGTCTCCGCTTCCACCTTCGTGCCCAAGCCCTTCACGCCCTTCCAATGGGAGCCGCAGATCGAGGTTTCCGAGGTGCTGCGCCGTCAGGCGCTTCTGCGCAGCGCGCTCAAGGGCATTCGCGGGGTCGAGTTCTCGTGCCATTTCTCGGAAACGAGCCGTCTCGAGGCCGCCTTCGCGCGCGGCGACAGGAGGCTGGCTTCCGTGCTCGTCTCAGCCTACCGTCACGGCGCAAGGCTCGATTCGTGGGACGAGCATTTCAAAAAGGACGCGTGGGAGGCCGCGTTCCTGGAAAACGGCCTTACCTGCGAGCAGTTTGCAAACCGCCGCATAGGGCTTGACGAGCCGCTCCCGTGGGAGCGCATGGACGCATTAGTCACGGACCGGTACTTAAAGCGCGAGCATGAACGCGCCTATGCCGCCGCCGTCACGCACGACTGCCGCAAGGGCTGCAACGGGTGCTTTGGCGCAAGGTCGCAGGATATCTGCGGCAGAAAGGAGCAGGACGCATGAGGATGCTTGCGGTATTCACAAAAGGTCCCGAGGTACGCTTCGTTTCGCATCTCGACCTCCAGCGGCTCTTCCAGCGCGCTTTCCGCAGGGCAAAGCTGCCGCTTGCCTACTCTCAGGGCTTCAACCCGCATCCGCTCGTGTCGTTTGCAACGGCGCTCTCCGTCGGCATGACGAGCAGGGGAGAGTACCTCGACGTCACGCTCACGCGGCAAATGACGCCGGAGGAATTCATAAGCGCGGTCTCTGCCCAGCTTCCCAAGGGCGTCGAGCTCATTCGCGCCGCCGACATGGGCGATAGCCGCAAAAGCCTCACCTCCACAATGCGCAGCGCAAGGTACGTTTCCCGCGTCCGCTTTTCGGAGCCGGTTTCGCGTGACGCGCTGGAGGGCGCCTGCCGGGATCTTCTCTCCAATGAGATAGTCGTTATGAAAAAGACCAAGGGCGGCATAAAGCCCACCGACATACGCCCCATGGTAAAATCGCTTTCGGTGGTATCCGCCGACGGCTGCGGAGCGGTCATGTCTCTTTGCGGCGTGCTCTCCGCCGAGGGCGGGCTCAACCCGGATATGCTGCTCGGCGAGCTGTATAAAAAGCTCGGCGTCGCCGCCTCCGCCGAAACAGAGCGGGTGGAGATAGAAATGGACATGAGCGGGCTTGTGTAATTGCCCGCGCCAAGGGGGGATCCTTTTGAAAAAAGCAGTGGAAACCGCCGTTGACAAGACGATCCTTGTCAGCGTCGATCCTTACAGAACGCGCGTCATGCTGCTTGAAAACGGCGTGCCGGTGGAGTTCAGCATGGAAAAGCGCGAGGAGGGCAGGCTCGTCGGCAATATCTACAAGGGCCGCGTGCAAAACGTGCTGCCCGGCATGTTCGCCGCGTTCATCGACATCAACGCCGAAAAGAACGCCTTCCTGTACGCGGGCGACGTCAAGGAGGGCAGCTCCCTTTTGGAGGGCGAGCAGATAGAGGGCAAGCTCACGCCGTCCATGGTGTGCAGCATAATAAAGCCCGGCAGCGACATATTGGTGCAGGTCGTTAAGGAGCCCATCGGCACCAAGGGCGCAAGGGTCACCACACAGATCTCGCTTCCGGGGCGCACGCTCGTTTTCATGCCGACGGTCGATTTTATAGGCATCAGCAAGCGCATCACGAACGACGCCGAAAGGAAACGCTTAAAGACGCTCGTGTCCGGCCTTCTGCCCGAGGGCACGGGAGTTATCGTGCGCACCGCCGCCGAGGGCATGGATGACGAAATGATCAGCCGTGAGCTCACCTCGCTCATAGACGAGTGGGAGCATATCGAGCGGCGCTTCCGCACGGGCAAGTCCGCAAGCCTCATCCACAAGGAGGACTCGCTCATTTTCAGGACCCTGCGCGACACCTTCGGCGCAGACGTGCGTGAGCTTGCGGTGAACGACCGAGCTTCGTACGAGCTTATAAGGAGCCTCGTAGACGAGCCTCTGCGAAGCCGCGTGACCCTGCGGGAGGGTCCGGATCTTTTCGGTTCCTGCGGGGCAGAGCAGGCGATAGACGAGGCGCTTGCGCGCAAGGTCTGGCTCAAAAGCGGCGCGTACATAGTCATCGACCGCACCGAGGCGCTCACCAGCATAGACGTCAACACGGGCAAATACGTGGGCAACGTCAGCCTTGACCGCACTATCGTCGATACCAACTGCGAGGCGGCGGTGGAAATAGCCCGTCAGCTTCGCCTGCGCGACATAGGCGGCATAGTCATAATAGATTTCATCGACATGGCCGACGAGCATGACCGCAAGGCCGTTCTCGACGCCCTGACGGATGCCCTGCGCCGCGACAGCACAAAGACCGTGGTGCTCGGCATGACGCGCCTTGGCCTTGTGGAGGTCACACGCAAAAAGCTGGGCCCGGGCATCTCGCATGAGATACAGTCCGCCTGTCCGTACTGCGGCGGCACGGGGCGCGTGCTTTCCGCCGAAACGGTCGCCCTGCGCCTGCGTGCGGAGCTTCTGGAGCGGATAGTTTCCCTGCCCGAAAACGCCGGCGTGCTCATAAAGGCGAACCCCGCCGTAATAGAGCTTCTCGGCCGCCACAGCGAGGAGGAGTACAGCATAACCCCCGAGCTCGGCCGACGCATGATCCGCACGGAGGCCGACCCCATGCTTCACGTCGAGGAGTTCAGCATCAAAAATATATAGTGAAAATCTGGTTTTTTCAGCAAAATCAAGCTTGACAGCACAGGCGTTTCAAGGTATAATAACGCTTGTGCTTTGTTTATGGTGGAGTAGCACGGTCACTAGCCCCGAACGTGATTTCCATTGTAAAAGCAGAATTATCGTACTACACCTATTGGAGGTCATTGCATGAAGAGCTATATGGCAAAGGCAGAGACCATGGAGCGTAAGTGGTATATCGTTGATGCAGAGGGCATGGTGCTCGGCCGTCTCGCGTCTCAGGTTGCCGCCGTTCTCCGTGGCAAGCATAAGCCGATCTATACCCCGCACGTTGACTGCGGCGATCACGTTATCATCATCAACGCCGACAAGGTCGTCCTGACCGGCAAAAAGCTCGATGAGAAGCTTTATCGTCATCACAGCAGTTATCCCGGCGGTCTTAAGGAGGTCAATTATCGTGACCTTATGGCTAAGAAGCCCGAATTCGCCGTTTACG
>JAEEGL013150857.1_pt1 | contig 17890 bp, 15 predicted proteins | sample 9134231 | NCBI WGS metagenome assembly JAEEGL01 (sample SAMN16246548, study PRJNA631951) | gut metagenome | biome: gut microbiome; feature: rumen; material: fiber-attached | host: Bos | place: Iran: Karaj | collected 2018-10 | reverse complement strand
TGTAATTGCATTAATTCTTTTCTCATTGAACCACGTAATTTAGCATCAAGATTTGATAATGGTTCATCTAATAAGAATACAACTGGATCACGTACGATAGCACGACCAAGAGCAACTCTTTGTCTTTGACCACCTGATAATTGTTTAGGCTTTCTATTTAAGTAAGGAACAAGTCCTAATACTTCTGCAGCTTTCATAACTCTAGCATGAATTTCTACTGGATCAACCTTACGAATTGTAAGAGAGAAAGCCATATTATGATAAACTGTCATATGAGCATATAACGCATAGTTTTGGAAAACCATTGCGATATCTCTATCCTTTGGAGCAACATTGTTTACTTTCTTTCCGTTGATGATTAAATCTCCTGAAGAAATTTCTTCAAGACCAGCAATCATACGAAGTGTAGTAGACTTACCACATCCAGAAGGACCACATAATACTATAAATTCACCTTTTTGGATATCAATGTTGAAATCATATACAGCATGGAATCCATTAGGGTAAACTTTATTAACATTTTTTAAAATAACGTCTGCTGCCATGTTTATTTCCTCCTAAATTAATCTTTTTGATTAATACTTTCAAGATAAGTAGTAAGTTTTTTAGATCTCTTCATTCCTATAACGCCTGCAGCAATAAATGCGGCACCAGAAATCCCCAAAATAACCATAACGAATATAGCTCTAAATACTCCATCATGATACAAATATGCATACGCATACTTATTTTTTCCATAAGATTCAGTAATACTCTTACCAACCCATTTTAAAGCTGCATCTACTTTTTCTTTAGCTTCAGCTTTTACTTTTGGATCAGATGAAGATTGTTTTGAATAATACTTGTCATATGAAGCAGAATAAATTGCTAATAATAATGGTGTATAAAAGATTCTAGCTATAGATACACCACCAAAGACTGTAAGTCCAATTGAACCCTTCATTGAGTAATTCTTTGCTTTTTCACAAGCAAGGAATCCACCAAGTAAAACTACAATATTGATCATTACAACTATGAAACTATGAACACTTGGAGCAAGAGAATTCAAAAGAATTAAACAAGCAAATAAACTTGTTCCCATGCCAAGTAAACCTAATCTATATGTAAGACCATTATTTCTATATCTTGACATCTCAACTTGATTCTTTTCATATTCTTCAGGTGAAAGCTTAGTTAAAGACGTCTTGTTTTCTTGTTCATTAATCATGCGATAACACCAGCCCTTTCAAGAACTTCATTTCTATGTGCCTTTGTCGCAATATATTTTCTAATAGTGTGAATCATTGTAAATAATGAATAACCAACACAAAGAATTAAGAAAATTAATGTAGTAATAAATGTTGTTGTATTAGTCTCATCACCAGCATAATAAGCATCTATATCTTGATTTGGCTTACTAGCATTAGTTCTTAAATAGCCCCAATACTTAGACATTACCTCTGAATCATTACCTTTATTTTGTGCAACAGATACTGCTTTCCAGAAATTAGTATCTTCATTGAATTTGCTTAATAATTGAAGATCTTTAATAATTAATATTATACCAAATATTGCCATTGCTAAAGAGCAAACAATACCAGCAATTAAATTAGACATATAATAAACATTTCTACTATGATTTCCCATAATTAACATAACTGCAAACATAATTAAACCAACTATGCCAAACCATAATAATGCTGTATTAAAAGAATTCAATTGATTTCTATAATCAACTATAAATTTTACAAAATCATCACGATCTACAAATGTTCTACTAATATTCCAGCCTTCTTTTGCTGAATAAACACCATCATTATTTACGAATACTAATGACCAAAAACGATTAAATAAGAAGTTGTTTTTATATGCTTCATTTGCAACCATTGATCCTTCATCATATGTTATTTTTCCACCATCATTTGTGTAGAAAACAATAATATATGCGTATCTTGTCATAAAATATAATGAAAATAGAACAACGAACCCAAAAATTATACCGAATGCAAAAAATACTATTTTATTATATTTAGAATTATTAACCATAATGTTAATTCTCCTTCAAAAGAGTACCATATTGCATGCCATAAAAGGCATGCAATACAATACACAAATTTAAAATTTACCTATTTATTGAAAATTATAGCGCGTAAATTGGCATATATTGTTCAAGGTCAGGTTGAGTTGTAGATAATGCTGTTACTAAGAATGAAGAAATATATGTAGTTTGATATTGATCTAATACATCATTATAAGAGTAACCAGCATTTGTAGTTGCACTTGTACCAATAGATGTTGCACCATCAGCTGGAACACCATTTCTAACAATATAAGCCCAACCTTCTGCAGAAGACTTAGCTTTATCTTGTGACCAGAATGATGTAACTGCATCGAATGAAACGTCTGTTGAAGATGTCTTAGTCATACCAACAGATGGAACACAAGAACCCCAAGTTGGATTATCATCAACAGTTGCAAGTTTTAATACACCAGCTTTAAGAGCGTTAGCTAAATTATTATCACCAATTCTTGTGATTTCGTGCATGAAGATGTAGTTAAGATGGTCAGATCTTACGTGTCCGATACCATGTGATGAACCTACATAACCTCTCCAGAATGAGAAGCAGTCACCAGCTGCACCAGCTGCAAGCATAGATAATGTAGCAGCGCTTAAGCCACGATCAACTACACCCTTATATGTAATATCATCGCCCCAGTAAATTGACGGACCAAAGTCTTGGATATCTGCACCTGTTTCATTGAACATGTAATCCATTAACTGAGCAGCTTTTTCTGCGTTGTCAGATGTTGCAGGAATATACCAAGTATTAGTCTTTAATGAACGGTTAGAATCAGAATAACGCATTAAAGTCTTATTTGTTCTATCAGTAATATCTGCAGATAGATTTTCTTCAGCAGTTCCCTTGTTTGCCCAATATGTTAATGGAGGTAATACAGGCATAACACCTACTGAGTAAGCATCATCACCAGTACCAATAGTTCTACCTGTTGGGTTATCTTTGAAGTTAGCGTTAACGTTAGCTACTTGAACACCGATACCATTATTATCGATTTGGTTTGCTTGACCCTGAGTTGCTGAATAATCATACATCATAAAGCCATAGCCACAACCATCAGTCTTAGAGTGACCAAAATATCTATCTCTATAGTAGTTACCATCTTTGAATGAGTCACTAAATTTCCAGAATTCATCAATAATTAAACCTTCTTCGAAGAATTGATGTAAATATTCAAGACCTTGATATGCTGCAGTTGTAGATCTAAAGCTTGATAATGTTCCATCAGCATCGAAGTACATTGAGTTAGAAATAACATCTTCAGCATCTGTTCCTTGAACGCCAAACATTTGTAAGAACATCATAATATTTTGAACACGGTTGTTTGCTGCACCTCTTGGAATGATGATTTCTACTTCTGTATTAGTATCACCAGCTGCTGTTAATTGAAGATTTTCATCAAATACACCAGAAATTACGCCTGGGTTTGCTTTAATAACACGCATTAAAGCAATCATTTCGTCTGTAGTATAAGCTGCTGATTCACCGCAGAAAATATCTGTATAATGCTTATAAGTCTTATCAGCACCAATTTCATCGCCGTAAACATCGTCTAAATATTCACGTAAATTTTCAGCTAATGCTTTACCAGTTGTACCAGCTGCAAGAAGCTTGTTTTGTTGAGAAATAATGTTTTCAACTCCACCTTTTACAGTAATTGTTGATTTAGCTCCATTTTTAGAAACTACAATAGTTTTATCTTCAAGGAAGTTAACTTTTGTACCATCAGAAGTTTGACCATAAACGAATGGTTCATACTTGTTTGCTTGAAGTTGGTTAGCTGCTGCGCCTTTACCAGCTGTTGTAGTATCGAATAAAGCAAATGAATTTTGATCAAGAACTTCATATGCCATACCAGAATTTAAAACGAATTGACGTTCTAAGAATTGGTAACCATCGAAATATGGAGTATAATAAATCTTACCATTTGATTTAGTTAACTGATCTGCAATGCTTGGGTTAGCTTCAAGATAATTAGCAAAGTTAGGCATTAATCCTGCATTAATAAATTGTGTTAAATCTTTTGCTGCAGAAGCATTGATTGCTTTATCAGCATTACCTGTTGAATTATAGAATAAGTCAACATATTGTGAGTTGTCAGCATGGCTCTTATACTGATTAGTAGTCATGTCTGAATAAACGTTGTTATCGCTATTTCCAGAATATTTTTCTGCATCACGAATAGTTGTCTTTACTTTCTTAGCAAATTCTGCCCAAGTTGGAAGTAAGTCACGAGTGCTATAAGCTGTCTTACCACCAGAATATGTTTTACCTTCAACAGGGTTAACATATGATTCTTTAATTAAAGAAATACCTTGTTTTCCTTGATAAGAAACTGAAATATCAAGACCTTTAGTATCTTGTTCATAATTAACATCTACTGATTCATAAGGGTTACCACCTGTTGCACTTGGAGTTGAACCGATATCGCCAACATTACCTGTGCCTGTTGAAGCATCGTATTCATCATATGAAGATCCGCCTTGAGAAGTAGTAGTATTTCCACCACCTTGAGATGTAGTAGTATTTCCACCACCTTGAGATGTAGTAGTATTTCCACCACCTTGAGATGTAGTTGTGTTTCCACCTTGAGCAGACGTTGTTGTATCTGCGCTTTGAGCAGATGTAGTTGTATTTACGCTTTGAGCAGATGTAGTAGTTTTGTTGTCGTCTTTATTCTTTTCTTTACAACCAACTAAAGCTAAAGCTGCTAGTACTGAGAAACCCATAAGGGCAATTGTTTTCTTTTTCATATTTTTTCTCCTTTATTATTTTTGTTTTTTTATTCTTTAACTCCACCAACGTTAACACCAGCTGCAAAGTATTTTTGAAGCTTAGGATAAATAACGATGATTGGAATAATAGACATAACTAATGCTGCATATCTCAAACCGTATCTAGAGAATTTGTTTCTTGTGAACCAGTCTGGATCTGTTGTTAAATAGTAATCAATTGTAGATTCAATTGATACACGAATATATACAACTAGAGGATAATCAGATGCTGATAAAAGCATTGATGCCCATAAATAACCATTCCAACGAGCAACTGCATAGAACATTGCTACTGTAACAATTGATGCTTTTGACATTGGAACATATATTTTTGATAATAATTGGAATTCTGTTGCACCATCAATTCTTGCTGCTTCTTCTATTTCTGAAGGAATACCTGAGAAATAGTTACGTAATAAGATAATATTAAATGCGTTGAAGCCTAATGCAATGATAAACCAATAAATGTTATTAACGCCGAATAACAAGAAGTTATTTAATGTAGGGATCATACCTGCATTGAACCACATTGTTAATACGATCATGAAGTTAAATCCTCTTCCGAAAAGTAATCTCTTCTTAGAAAGAGCATATGCGCCGCAAATACCAACTAGCATTGATACTAATGTACCATACATTGTAATGAAAAATGAGTTACAATAAGAAATCCAGAATTGTTCTTGTCCGAATATCCACTTATAAGCTCTAAAATCTAAACCTAGTACACTTTTACCGCCTTTGCTTGTTACTAATGGAACAATAACAACATTATTAGCATCAGCTTGTGTCATATCAGATAATGAGTTAACTAATACATATATTAATGGATAAAGACAAGCAAGCGCGAATACTGTTAATATAACGTAAGAAAGTATCTTGAATACAATCTCGGTTTTGTCTAAACGTTTCATCCTGCACCCTCCTAGAATAATGAAGAATCAGAGACACGTCTACTGATTGCGTTTGCACCAATAACAAGTACCATGGCAAGTAATGAGTTAAATAAATCCATTACGATACCAACCATCTGAACATATGAAGCACTTGTAGTACCTTGAGTAGCACCTCTACCGGCCATACGATAAACTAATGTTGATAATACATCAGCTGTTTCGAATGAAGACGGCTTATCAGCTACTAATAAGATTATCTTTTCGTAACCAATGTTTAAAATTCTACCAATACGCATAATAAGCATGATTACAAGAGTTGGAGCCATACCAGGAATTGTAACATATCTAATTTGTTGCATCTTAGTAGCACCATCAATTCTTGCTGCTTCATAACTTGTAGGTGAAATTGCTAAAATTGCAGCAAAGTATACAATTGAACCATAACCTGCACCTTCCCAAACACCAGAAACCTGATAAATTGGTCTAAAGAATTTAGGGTTATCAAGTATATCAATACCAGATTCAACAAACGCTACTCCGCCATCTGATTTTGTTCCACCCATAGCGTCAATCATTTTATAAAGTAGACCTGCACCAATTTTTTGTGTTTCAATTGCACTTGAACACCATAATCTTATCAACTGTGTAACAACAACTGATGAAATGAAATGTGGTAAATAAGCACAAATTTGTACAACACTTCTATAGTGTAAGTTTTTGATTTCGCTAAAGCATAATGCCAAAAAGATTGGAATTGGGAAGCCGAAAACAAGACCATACATACTATTAACGAATGTATTTCTAAATGCACCCCAAAATTGTGGAGCATAAGCCTTTGATGCGAATATTGTTTTTAACCATAAGAATCCACACCATTGTTCGCTTGAAGGAGATACTTGTCCTTCTACAGCTTGTTCATTCCAACGGAATCCATATAAAATTCCTCGGATAGGCAAATACCTAAATAGGATCAAGAATAACATGATTGGAATAAGTAAAACATACAAACGCCAGTCTCTTAAAAGAGTCATTCCAGTGCGTTTCCACTTCGTACGTTCGACTTCATCAATGACATTCTGATCAGAAGCTAAATTGTTCTGCATACGAACACCATCCTTTGATACTAGGATTATTCATCCCTTTTTTCTTCACTTTCTTCTTCTACAACTTCTTTATTTGGTTCTTCTACTATTTCTTCTGTAATATCATCTTGATTTTCATCTGTTTCTGATACCCCAAAGGTTTCTCTATCAATTCTATCAAGCTCTCTATTTCTCGCTTCTGCAATTAATCTATCTTTAACGTTACAAATTATTCCTTGAACTCTAAAGATGAAGAATCCCACAAACAACACAGCTAAGCCGATTAAATTGTAAGTAAAACCTCTTTCACAATATTGATTAATGTTTACAGTGACTGTATCACCTTTACCATTAATATATTGGAATATAGTAGTTGCCCCCTCACTTAAAGTATGAGAAGTTAAAAGTCGATATGAAATAAACTGAATGATATTAAATAATACATAATCTACTATTAATATCAAAATTGCTATTAGGGTTTTATTAACAATCTTATCTGTACCCTTAATTTTGTATAATAAAGCGTTTACAACAAAAGCTAAAAAGCCAAGTACAATTGATACATAATATTGCCAGTTTGTTGAAAACTTGTAAACTTCACTAACAAATGGGGTTTCAGTAACTGTCATACCACCTAAAACTGTTGCAAGTACGAGGAACGGAATTGCAAATAATCCATAAAATCCCCATCTTGTAACTACAATGAATGCAACTAACAATGTAATGTAGGTTGCTGGAGTTATTACTCCTACAACTAAGTAGCAGAATTTCGATAAAGCAAATTCTATTAGCGAGCTTATAACTGTCAAAAGGATCAAATCCTTAGCACAGTAGCCAGCCAAACTTTTTTCGTGATTCATACTACTACCACCTATATCCTACATCTCGATAGTTTTTGCGTTCATTTTTGCGCATTTAGGCGACAATAACCCTATAACGCTTTTACTATTTCATAAAGTATTTTATCATTAAATACAAGACAAGTCAATGACTTATGAGCATTTTTTAAAAACGCTTTATTATCTTATTTTTCAATGGTTTTCTTATATTTAACAATTTCTATCTCGTGCGCGCGTACGTATGCGCTGTATAATTATATTATTTTGTTATTTTAAGAACCGATTTTTATGATATAATTTTATCGAGGTTTGACTATGGAATATAAATTAAACGATAAAATGTCTATTAATGAAACTCTAAAGAAGGCTAAAGAAGGCGATGTACTATTTTTAGCCGATGGCATTTATAAAGAAAAAATTAAAATAAATACAAATAACATAACTATTATTGGTCAATCTAAGGATAAAACAATCATTACAAATCATGATTATTTTCACAAAATAATGAGTGATTATAATGAATGTAATACATTTAGATCCTATACCATATATGTTGGAGGAGATAATGTAAAGCTTTCCAACCTTACTGTTGAGAATTCTTCTACTCCTTCTTCAAGATACGGCCAGTCTATATCACTTTATGTGGATGGAGATAGATTTAAATGTGAAAATGTATACATAAAAAGTGCTCAAGATACGCTATTTTCTGGGCCTTTACCAGATGATTTAATAATCAGACATAAGAATTTTTTAGAAAAAGAATTCTTAAAGAATCATCTTTCAAGACAGCATTATATTAATTGCGATATTGAAGGAGATGTTGATTTTATATTTGGTACAGGTATGGCATTGTTTGAAAATTGTAATATTATCGCTATTATCGAAGAGGAAGATTATGCTAGATATTTCGTTGCAGCACCTGCACACGGAATAGATCAACAATATGGCTTCTTATTTTATAAATGTAATTTGATAAAGAAAGATAATTATACAAATATGGTATTTCTTGCAAGACCATGGAGAGATTATGGTATTGCAGTATATATAGACTGTAATTACCAAGATCATATAAAACAAGAAGGCTTCTCTGATTGGGCAAATTTAGAAAGATATAAAACCGCAAGATTTATGGAATATAACGTAAATATTGATAAATCTAGAAGATTATCTTGGGTAAAACAATTAACAAAAGATGAAAAAGATAAATATATTAATGATTATATGAATGAATTTAATAAATAATAAAAAACCTGGATATGCTATTTATCCAGGTTTTTCACTATTAAGATTTGCTTTTCTTAGGTAATATTAATAAAGACCATGTTTCTTTTTTATATTGTAAATAATTATCTTTATATGTTTTTAAATGATTGTCAGCTAGTGGTATAGATATAAACATAAACATTAAATTATTTGTTATTGCACCAAATATTAAATACCAATTATTAAATGATGGTAATAAATAAACTAAGGCTAGACCATACCAAAATAATATTTCTCCTAAATAATTAGGATGCCTTGTATTCTTCCAAATACCTATTCTATTTATTTCATTTCTACTTGTTCTTATTTGAATAAATGATTTCATTTGTCTATCTGCAATAAATTCAATTACTGTTGAAGATAACATAATTAATAAGCCAATTATATTAAAAGCAGAGAAATTATACCCATTAATTATATACATATATGCAGGCGTTGATGCAAAAAATACAATTAATGTTGGCATTAAATGTATGCCAATTAAATTAACTAATTGATATAAATTGCCTGTTTTATTTTGTATTTGTTTATATCTCCAATCAATATATGAAAAATCATTAAATCCTTTAAAGAAATTAATTGTTAATCTTAATGACCATAGCATCACAAATATAAATAATAATATAGCACCAGCATTAAATCTTTCATATTGAATAATTAAGACTAACAAAAATATAGGTGTTTGAACAGACCAATATGGATCATATAATGAGGCAGATCCAATGAATATACCTAGTACCCAAATCATTAGTGTTGCTGCAACATCAGCAATTAATAACATTAATATATGACCTAAATCATCAACAAACATAAAATAAAATAATAGGCCAAAAGAAAATGAAAATATATATATTAATGTCATTAATAAAATATCTGTTAATTTTTTCATATAACCTCCCTATATATGCATAAAGTGGCTCAAAGGCCACTTTATTATTATTTCTTTTGTTTTTCTTCAACAACAGGTGAGCTCTTTGTAAAAGATACTACAGAATTTGCAGCATTTTCTGCACCTTGCTTTGTAGAATAAGATTCACCTACTGCACAAATACGTCCAGATTGTGAATATAATTTAAATTGATATCTTCCTGTTTTATCTTGAACACATTTAAATGTTCCAAGTGCAACATTTTCTTTAAATTTATCAATTGAATTCATACATCCTTTTTTAGATGTATAACCTTCCATTTGACATAATATTTGACCATTTGATGCGCGAAGCTCCCAACTAAATTCACCATTGAAATCTTCATAAACGAATTTTCCGCCTTGTTTATCATCAGGTTTTGCAGTGATTTCAATAGGTGTTGCAATTGATGCATCATTATCTGGTAATTCAATATCAACTATATCAGCCTTTAATGCAAATTTCTTAAATGATTCGGATGCTCTTACAGCACTCTTTTCAACATTATAATTTGCACTAATTGCTAATGTTCTATAATTTTTAGATATTAATTTAAATTTATATTTTCCTCTCTTATCAGAGAAAATCTTAACATTTCCTGTTTCTAAGTTCTTCTTAACTGCATCAATTGCCTTCATTACGCCATCTTTTGATGCATAAGTTTCACTTATAACTAATATTTCGCCATTTGAAGCTTTTAATTGATAAGCATATCCATCTGCAGTTTGATATACTTCATATTTACCATTATAAGTTCTTCCTTTTTTAACTGGAATAACTGCAGTCTTCTTATTTGATACTGTTTTCTTAGGCTTAGCCTTAACTTCTTCCTCTTCAGCTTCCACTTCTTCAGCAGGAATTTCTTCACTTTCTTCTACAGAAGCTTCTTCAGCTACTGATTCTTCTTGAACCTCTTCAGCAACTACGGCTTCTTGAACAGGTTCTTCTGTTGCTTCTTGATTATCTTCAGCAGGAATTTCAGTTTCTTCTTCAGACTTTGTTTCTTCAATTACTGGTAATTCTTCTTGAGATTCTTCAACTTTTTCTTCAGCTGGAGCTTCTTCAACTGGATTTTCATTTGTTTCATCTTTAGTAGGTTCTTCAGAAACTACAAGTTCAGCTTCTTCAGGTTTCTCTTCTTGAACTGGTTCCTCAACTACTTCTTGAACCTCTTCTGGTTTTTCTTCTTCAACTGTAGCTTCCTCTTGTGGTTCTTCTTGCTTTTCTGCTTCTTCAGCGTCAACTACTAAAGCGGCTTCTTCAGCATTTGAAACATCTTCATTAGTTGTTTCTTCTTTTGGTGATTCTACTTGAGGCTCTTCTTCAGTCTTTTCTTCACTTTCAGTTACTTCTTCAGTAGTTTGTTCCTCTTGAATTGCTTCTTCAACTACTTCTTGAACTTCCTCTGTTGGAGCTTCCTCTTGTGAATTATCTTCAGCTACATTGTCATTTGCTGTTTCTTCAGTTGTAGCTTCAGCAACAACAGCTTCTTGAACTGGAGCTTCTTCCTTTTTCTCATCAACAACATTGCTTTCAGTAATGTTTTGTTGAACTTCTATATCATCTAAAGCCTTCTTTTGGCCATATTTTTTATTTCTTGAATGTGAAATGGCTAACGAAATAATTAACCATAACGCAACAAAAGCTACCGCAAAGCCAATAGCTGAGAAAAATATAATATCTACCATTCTCATAATAATTATCATAAAATCACCTAACCAATCTTAATTTTATAATTACCTAAACTACATTTTATTATAAGATAAAATGTTTTTTTATTCAATTAAATAATAGTTTATTTAATATTTAAAAAATCTTTTAAAATATTTAATACAAGATCAAAATCTAATGCCTTATTACATTGATCTTTTATTTTACTGCTTCCTTGCATTCCTTTGATGTAATAAGGAATAAAAGTTCTCATCTCAAGTAATGCAAGATGTGTTCCTTTTAATTTTTTTAACATATCATAATGATGACAAATAGTATTGAATAATTCCTCATTTGATGGCTTTTCAATATATTTACCTTCTTCAAAATATGCATTAAGCTGTTTAAATAAGAAGGGATTACCAATTGCACCACGACCTATTGCAATCGCATCACATCCTGTTTCTTTAAACATAGCTATTGCATCTTCTATTGTATTAACATCTCCATTGCCAATTACAGGAATATTAACATTATCTTTAACTAATTTAATATACTCCCAATGTGAATGACCTTGATAAAATTCAGATCTTGTTCTTGCATGTACTGTAATAGCGGAAATACCCGCTTTTTCAGCTATTTTAGCTATATTTAATACATTTATATTATCTTTATCCCAGCCAAGTCTTACCTTTAATGTTACTGGCTTTTTAACATTAGATACTATTTCTTTTAATAATTTATATGCATATTCTTCGTCTTTCATAAGACTAGAACCTGCACCAGTTTTACAAACCTTATTAACAGGACAACCCATATTTATATCAATAATATCTGCTTCAGAATTCTTATCAACAAATATAGCTGCCTTAACCATTGTATCTATATCATGACCAAATATTTGTAAAGAAACAGGATGTTCCTTTTCATTTACTTTAGTCATATTAAATGTTTTTTCATTTTTATAATATAATGCCTTATCAGAAACCATTTCACAAACAGTCATACCTGCACCATATTCCATCGCAAGCATTCTATATGCTTCATTAGTGATTCCTGCCATTGGAGATAAAATAAAATTAGTCTTTAATTCTACATTTTTAATCTTTAATGCCATTTATTTCATCCAATACTTTCTTTAATCTTTCACTCGGAAGTCCAACTATATTATCAAAAGAGCCTTCATATTTTAATACAAGGTCTTTTCCTATACCTTGTATTGCATATCCACCAGCTTTATCAAAAGGCTCTTTAGTATCAATATAATCATTAATTTGTTTATCAGTTAATTCTTTAAAATAAACCTTTGATGTTTCAACAAAATTATATATTTTATCTTTATAAATAACTCCAACACCACTTAATACTTCATGATATCTACCAGATAAGCTTTTAAGCATGTTAAAACAATCTTCTCTATCTTTAGGTTTACCATATATTTTATTACCTAATACAACAATAGTGTCACAACCAATTAAAATAGAACCATAATCTTCTTCTTTATGGCTACTTGCCTTTTTTAATCCCATTAATTTAACATTTTCATATGGTGTTAAATTATCATCCATTGTTTCATCAACATTATAAACTTTAATTTGAAAATCATATCCAAGTCTTTTTAATATTTCTTTTCTTCTTGGTGATGATGATTTTAAAATAATATTTTTCATTGTCTTTCTTCTAATTCTTTCAATTTTAAATCATATTCAGGACATTCTTTTTTTAAAGAAATGACTTTATTATCTTTAATAAAACAACTTCTTGAAGTTGCTTTAATACGTAATTCCTGAGAATTATGTTCTTTTATTTCATAAGAAACAAATATTTGAATGCCGCTATATTTAGTTATTTTTAATTCAATATCTAAATCTTCATCAAATTTACATGCCTTAATATAAACTACATTAATAGATAAAATAGGAGATATAATACCCATTTCTTCCATTTTTTTATAGCTAATACCTATTTTATCTAGCATAAATATTCTTGCTTCTTCTAAATAACATAAATATTTAGAATGGTGTATAACACCCATTTGATCTGTTTCGTGATAATGTGTATGTCTTTTATAAACTATCATATAATTAACCTCGCTAAGAATTATAAAATAATAATATTTTATTATCAATGCTAGATAAAATATTTTTTTCTACATACTAATATACTTAGTATATTTAGTATTTAATTGATTTTAATATCACTCTTTGTTATAATTTACAAGTATTCTAGGAGGAAATTATGGAAGAAAAATTAAATGACCAAGAGCTTGCAAGACGTGCAAAGCTTGAAAAATATAAAGAATTAGGACTTGATCCATTCGGACAAAAATTTGAAGTGAAGGATCATTCTAAACTCCTTAAAGAAAAATATCAAGGATTAACTCATGAAGAACTTGAAGCTAAAGATGTTTCTGCAACTGTTGCAGGAAGAATCATGTTTATAAGAAAGATGGGTAAAGCTTCTTTCTTCACTATTCAAGATAAGATGGGTAAAATTCAAATCTACATCAAAAAAGATAATGTTGGTGAAGATGCATATAATTTATTTAAAATGGCTGATTTAGGTGACTTCGTTGGTGTTGAAGGTAAAATGATGGTTACAATGACTGGTGAAGTTACAGTAAATTGTTTAAAATATACTTTCTTAACTAAAGCATTAAAACCATTACCTGAAAAATTCCATGGTTTAACAGATGTTGAAGAAAGATATAGACGTAGATATTTAGACCTTATTATGAATGAAGATGCTAAAAATGTTGCTATCGCAAGACCTAGAATTATTCGTGCTATGCAAGAATATTTCGATGGTAATGGCTTCATTGAAGTTGAAACACCTGTATTACAAAATATTCAAGGTGGTGCTTCTGCTAGACCATTCATCACTCATTTCAATGCACTTGATTCTAATTTCTATTTAAGAATCGCAACTGAGCTTCATTTAAAGCGTTTATTAGTTGGTGGTCTTGAAAAGGTATATGAAATTGGTAGAATCTTCAGAAATGAAGGTATGGATAGAACTCATAACCCAGAATTTACTACAGTAGAGCTTTATGAAGCATTTGGTGATCTATCTTCTATGATGGATTTATGTGAAGGCGTAATTAAGCATGCTGCTAATAAAGTATTTAATAAAACAGAATTTAGAAATCCATTTGATCCAGAAGGAGAAAAAATTGATATTTCTAAACCATTTAGAAAAGTAACAATGTGTGATGTTATTAAGGAACAAACTGGTGTTGATTTCAAAAATAATGATTACACATTTGAAGAAGCTAAGGCTTTAGCTGAAAAGCATCATGTTAAGGTTGAGCCACAATTCTTCACTACAGGACATATTATTAATGCCTTCTTTGAAGAATATGGTGAAAAGACTTTAATTCAACCTACATTCTTATGTGGTCATCCAATTGAAATTTCACCTTTAACAAAGAAAGATCCTAATGATCCAAGATTTGTTCAAAGATTTGAATTATTCATTGGTGGTCATGAATTTGCAAACGCATATACAGAATTAAATGACCCAATTGATCAAAAAGAAAGATTCATTGAACAATTAAAAGAAAAAGAGCATGGTAACCAAGAAGCAAACGAAATGGATACAGATTTCGTTGAAGCTCTTGAATATGGTATGCCTCCTGCAGGTGGTATCGGTATCGGTATTGATCGTCTTGTTATTTTCTTAACAGAATCTGATTCAATCCGTGATGTTATTTTATTCCCACAAATGAAGACAAGATAATGAATAACAATAATATATTAAATATATATGAAGATTATTATAGTTTTAGAGAAGAAAATAAAGATATCTTTAATGAATTAATTAAAAGAAATAGTGTTGTAATTAAAAGATTTTCTTCTGTAATAAGCGTAGTTGATTATCTTTATTATAATTCAAAGGTATCAAAGCTTACTGAAGATGAAGAATACATCTTCTCTTCAGGCTTTGATTATATAGTAGATGAAATTGAATATATTAAAATAATGCTTCATGAATTAAATAATGATTATAATGAATTTGAAAGATTAGCTCCAACTATTAATTTATTACTTTATATTAATGATGTAAGACAAGAAATTAATGATATAAAGAATTCTTCTTTTAAAAAGAAAGAAAAAGATGTAATAGAGCTTGAAGAAAAGGTTCAAGCACTATTAAGAGAAAGAAAAATTGCGGATGAGAATTATTACGGGGCAATTAATGAATTAACATATGAAATATTTGATTTAAATGAAATTGAATTAAATACCGTTAATTCAATCTTTTATGAAATAGCATTAGAATATAATATCATCGATGAAGATGATGATAATAATATTTATAATGAAGAAATATTAAAAAGAATTGAGGGGAGATAACAATGACAAATTTTCAAGTATATAAAAAGACTTTATCATTTTCATTAATAGGGTTTTTAGTTGACTTATTATCATTTATTGGCTTTTTTGCAATATGTGCAATTGGATTTATAATTGCAGATAAAGCATTTGATAAAGGATTAATAGGATTAGCAATTGGCTTCTTTGTAGCAATTATATTTTCAGTATTAGTTAATATATTTATTAGTAATGTCTTAAAAGCAGGACATATTGCGATGATAACAAAAGGTGTTACTGAAGATAGCTTACCTGAAAATGTATTACAAGAAGGAAAAAAGACTGTTAAAGCAAGATTCGCAACAATTACTGCCTTCTTCTTCATTACAAAGGCAATTAAAAGTATATTTAGACAAATAGGAAGACTTGTAACAAAGATTGGTAATGCAGTTGGAGGAGAAACTGGTGGTACTATTGCATCAATTATTAATTCATTTGTACAAATATTACTTGGATATTTATGTGATTGCTGCTTAGGATGGGTATTTTATCGTAAAGAAATTAATGCAGCAAGAGCAACATGTGAAGGTGCTGCAATATTCTTCAAACATGGTAAAACATTATTTAAGAATATTATTAGAATATTTGGTATTGGCTTAATATCTCTTGCAGTTATCGGTGGGGCATTCTTTGGAATAGGTTATTTAATCTCTTCTAATTTATTGACTGGTCCATTTGATACTCTTGCGAAAGAAATAGCTGAAGCATCAGTTAGAAATGAATTAGATATACCAAAGGAATTTACAGATCCAAAGATGTTAATGTTAATTATATCTGGTGTTGCTGCAATATTTATTTGGAACATCATTCATTCAGTATTTGTTCGTCCATTTATCCTAGTCGGTGTAATGCGTAACTTCACTGCTTCTGGTATTAAAGATATGCCAACTGAAGCTGAATTAAATGAACTTGATAAAAAATCTCCAAGATTTGCAAAAGTTCATGCAAACGCAATCGAATAAAAGAAATAACGGAACCTACTTGGTTCCGTTGTTTTTATTATATACACGCTCATATACTTCTTTTATTTGAGCGCCTATTTTATCTAATGTTCTTTCTTCTACTACTTTATAAGCATTATCTGTAAGATTAGTTGTATCATTATTAAATATATAATTTAATTTTTCAATAAATTCTTCATTTGTTTTACCCTTTAATACATGCTCATTATCCTTTAACCAAGGATTAAACACAGGTATATCTCTTACAATTACAGGTAAACGTGAAGCCATTGCCTCTAATACTGCAATACCTTCATTTTCTTCATGGCTTAAGAATAAGAAACAATTAGCTCTATGGAATGCACCTCTTAATACCTTAATATCAACATATCCAGGCATTAATACATTCTTAGGCCTTTTCTTAATCGCACGAAGAATTTTTAATTGTGTTAATGTTTTATTTAAATGACCAAACCATATAAATGTTACATCTGGCATTTTTCTTGCTATTTCAAAGAAATCTCTAATACCTTTTCTTTCAAAATATAAACCAGCACATATAACAATCTTCTTATCTTTAGGTAATTTAAATAAATCATCAAATGCTTTAACATTTTCTTCATTATATACATAATCTTCTAGCATGATACCATTAGATATTGCATATATAGGACATTTAACACCTTTATAACTACTAATTAAGCCTTTTGAATATTCTGTAGGTGTAATTATTGCATCTGCACTTCTATATAATCTTAAAATATAATGATTATAAAATGGTTGAACTAAACGCCATAAACGAAAAGAATATTTAAAATCTTCTTTTGTTGAATGGCCGTGTGCAATAATTATCTTTTTATTCTTCTTACATTTTTTAATCAATTTCATTGATTCATTAAAATATGTATTAACATGTGCAAAATCAAATTCTTCCTTAGGATCTAATGTATAATCTACATTAGCTAATTCTAAAGCCTTCTTTTGATGTGATAATGCACGCCCAATTCCTGATTGCTTAATTTGTTTTTGTTTTTCAAAATATAATAATACTTTCATAATATCACGTATAATCAATTTAGATAGGTTTGATATCTTATTGATTACTTTTCCT
>JAEEGL012659438.1_pt1 | contig 17890 bp, 20 predicted proteins | sample 9134231 | NCBI WGS metagenome assembly JAEEGL01 (sample SAMN16246548, study PRJNA631951) | gut metagenome | biome: gut microbiome; feature: rumen; material: fiber-attached | host: Bos | place: Iran: Karaj | collected 2018-10 | reverse complement strand
GTCCATCATAATTTCTCCTTTAGCAACGCCGTTTTAGAAGTGTCTGTCGATTGACGTAGCTATATTCTATTGTACGTATTTGGCACTCGCAAGTCAAGAGTGCTAATTCACATTTTTAGCACATTTCAGGCGCAAAAATGTTGTAATTTTTACATATTTTCTGTATTTTTTACAACAGATTTGTGGAAAAATTATTTGCCGAGCAATTCGAGAAATTTTTGCTCGTCAATTACCTCTGTTCCATATTTGGCCGCTTTTTCGAGCTTGGATTTTCCTGTGTTATGACCAGCTACCAAATATTTAGTATTTTTTACAACACTGCTGTGGAATTCTCCGCCAAGAGCGCGAATTTTCTCGGCTGCTGCATCACGGCCCATGCTGTCTAGCGTGCCAGTTACGACAAATGATAGGCCATTTAAGCGGCCACCGGAAGTGTCTTGATAAACCGGCTCAACGCCGAGCGACTTAAGATCATCTAATAATTTCAGGTTATCTTCGTCAGAGAAAAACGCCAGAATAGATTCAGCGACAATCTTGCCGATACCCGGTAGCTCAAGTAATTCAGTCTCTGTAGTCTCACGCAAAGCATCAAGCGTTTTATAGTGCGCAGCTAAATCGATTGCGGTTTGACTGCCGATATGGCGAATACCAATTGCCGTAATAAAACGAGCGAGTGGCGGATTTTTGCTGGCCTGAATATTGTCGACTAGTTTATGTGCGGAAATCTCGGCAAAACGATCTAGTTCTTGGACTTGACCCGCCGTAAGCGTATATAAATCCGCAATTGACGAGACTAGACCGGCGCCGATCAATGCTTCGACGTTCTTTTCGCCAAGTCCCTCGATGTTTAAGGCTGGTTTACTAGCATAATACTCGACGGCGCGCTTGAGCATCTCATCGGCGTTACTTCCCTTTACGCGATAAACAACCTCGCCAGCTGGACGTTCAAATTCGAGCTCTGGATATTGTTCGTGGAGAGCTTTTTCATAATCATAAGCCTCAGAATTGCTCGGGCGAAGTTCGGTTAGAACGCGATTCACCTGCGGGATAATATCGCCCGCTTTATAAATCACGACAGTATCGCCAATGCGCACATCGAGGCGTGCGATTTCATCGGCGTTATGCAATGAAGCGTGTTTTACGGTTGTACCAGCAACTTGCACTGGATCAAAGACAGCAACTGGCGTTGCGGCACCAGTGCGACCGATTGAAATAACAATATCTTTCACGATTGTAGTAGCTTCTTCGGCCGGATATTTGAAAGCGATTGCTGCGCGCGGTGTTTTACCGACAATGCCAAGCGCTTGATATACTTTACGGTCATTTACTTTTATAACTGCACCGTCAGTGCCAAACGGAAGATTCTGGCGCGATTCGTTAAGGTCGTTAATGAAATCCATCGCTTCACGCAAGGAATGGTAAATGTGCTGTTGGCCAGAAATGCGGAAGCCGAGTTCTTTGAGCCGTTCGTAAACATGCGAGTTGGTGTCGAGGTTCGGCGAAACCATGTCGTAGCCCATAAACTTGAGCGGGCGCGCAGCGGCAATTTTTGGATCGAGCTGACGGATAGAGCCAGCAGCAAGATTGCGCGGATTAGCAAACTCTGGCTTTCCCATGGCGCGCTGTTTGGCGTTTAGCTCCTCGAAGTCTTTTTTGAAAATAACAATTTCGCCACGCACTTCAGTGTGTTCTTTTTGCGGAATAGAAAGCGGAACGTTTTCGATAGTGCGAACATTCATCGTGACATCTTCGCCGACTTTACCGTCACCGCGCGTAACGGCCTGTTTGAGTAAACCGTCTTCGTAGATGAGCGCACAAGCGAGACCGTCCATTTTTATGTCGACAAATAATTCCGGGTTAATGGCGCCAAGCTTTGCAATACGGTCGAGCCAATCACGGACTTCGGCCTCAGAAAAAACATCGGCGAGCGAAATCATGCGTTCGGCGTGAGTAACCTTTTGGAATTTATCGAGCGCTTGACCAGCCACGCGCTGCGTTGGCGAATCTGGCGTAATGAGTTCTGGATATTTTTCTTCAATTTGCGAAAGCTCATGTTTTAGACTATCGGCGGCCGCCTCAGACATAATGGATTCGTCGAGAACATGATAATGATAGCGGTACTCATTAATGAGCGCGCGTAATTTTTCCACCCGTTCGATTATTTCGGTTGGAATATTAGTGTTCATCGTCGAGCATCCTGCGGTAGAAGAGATAAATATATGAAGTTGCATAGATAATCGTGAACACGGTCATGATTTGAAGACAGAGCGACGCAAATGGGAATCCGGCTAAGAATTCGACGTTTTCCTTCAAGACGAGGTCTAGCCACATTAATGGGACCATAACGATAACCCAAATTACGGCTAAGAATAAAAGACCAAAGACAAGGCGAATAATAAATTTTGTACGGCGTCCCTGGAGCAAATCGGTGGCGGCATGAATTGCAGTGAGCGGATACATCCCCGGCACCGAAACCGCAACAAGCGCCGTGAGCGAAACCGGCAAGAGATAGAGCGATAGTAGCGCTAATAAGCCACAGAAAAGCCAGAATAGAAAGGCGTAGAGTGGCTGCTCGAGGAATCCTGTAGAAACGGCCGATGAATAGATGACCGTACAGAACATAATCGGCAACGCATGCACAAACACGAGCCCCAAGACGACGAAGCTCGACATGAGTGGCGTAAGAGCATTAAAGATGCCATCGCGGAATTTTGGCTTATTGCCAGCAAGCAGATGACGCAGATAGTAAATAGTGACCAACCAAGTAATTGCGAAGAACAGAATAAAGAAGACCTGCTGCACTTCCGACATGCCGCTCGTGAGACCGCCGGTCGTAACTGTGGAAATCAATAATAAGCCAGATTTGGCGAGGTGGCTAAGGGCGCCGCTCCCATTAAGGACTTCATAACTCTCTTCAAGGCTATCCTGAACGGTCTCGTAAGTATTTTGATCCATAATACCAACGAAAATTACGTTGCAGACCACAATTAAAATCAGCAATCCGCCAAATAGTTTCCAGTTTTTAAATAATATCTTAAGTGTAGTGGTAGCATGCGACACAAGACCTGGGACGGTTAATTCGCGACTATAATCCTCGCGATATGAACGGCGGAAAGAATGATGCAATTTAACGCGGGCACGTTTTCTATCCCATACTTTTTCGCGCGAATCATAATATGCTTCTTTGAAGCTTTTGCGCGGTTTGCGAACTTTGTCGGCTTTGCGTTTTTCGGATTTGGTAGTTTTCGTGTTCTTCATTTCTTTCTCTTTATTTATGGTTGATTTGGTGGTCGTTCTTCTGGATTTATCTTTTGGCATCTTCGAGCCTTTCTATGCGCGCCTCAAGCGGCGGATGAGTTGAGAATAATCGGCTAACCATCGATTTTGCAAGTGGATTTGCAATATACATAGCCTCCGTCGCAACATTTTGTTGATGCATCGGACGCGAGTGCGTTTCGAGTTTACGCAAGGCATTAATCATATCATCAGTACTATCGATTAAGGCAGCCGACGAAGCGTCGGCAAGATACTCACGCTGTCTGGAAACGCCCATCTGAACTAAGCTAGCCACGAGCGGCGCCAAAATAATTGTAAATAAAGCAAACAGAGCACCAATTGGAGAGTTGTCGTCTTCGTCGCGCTTGCTATAAAGCAAAACACGCATGCCGAAATCGGACATTAAGCCAACAATCACAACGAGCCCAAATACAATCATATTGATGCGAATATCGTAGTTTTTTACGTGCGACATTTCATGCCCAAGCACAGCGCGAAGTTCAGCGTCATCCATTACTTCAAACAAACCGGTCGTAGCGGCAATACTGGCATGTTCTGGATCACGACCAGTTGCAAAAGCGTTCGGAGCATCATCATTAATAATGTAGAGTTTTGGCATAGGTACATTGGCGGCTTCAGCGAGTTTTTCGATGGTTTTATAATAGCGCTCGTACTCTTTTTCGTCTGCTTCACGTGCGCCGGCAGTCTTAATCGCAATTTTGTCAGCCATAAAGTATTGAAATAATGCGTAACCAGCACTTATGGTGGCAAACCATATCATGATCATGTAATTATTGTTTAGCCAAGCAAAGAGCCAACCGATAATCGTGATGAATACAACAAAAACAAGCATCAAGAAAATAGTGTTGCGTTTATTCTGCGCGATTTGTTTGCGCATGGAAACTGCCATATAGATATATTATAGACTATTAAAGATGATTTTGTTTAGAAAAACGGCATTCATGCTTTATAATCTAATTAGTCTCTAGCTGTCCAGCCAGACGAAACGGAGGTGGATTTCATGTTGGACTTTACAGTGATTGAGGCGGTCAGAAACAGTGTGACTGAAGCCATGCTCGCCTGCGAAGAGAAAGGTCTCATAAAGGCAATAATCGTAGCGGAAGTCAAGAACTTTAGTTTCCAAGTTAGCATCCTGCCGGATTGTTCCAGCTTCGAGTTTCAGGAGATTAAAACCCGCGGTATTGATGACGAGCGTTTCGTTAAATTCATGCGTGAGCATATACGTGATGCACATGATGAAATGCTGGGGGGAGAAGTTCCCGCTCGCACGGGTTGGGATAAAAACTGGATTTTCGTCGACCATTGCATCCTGCATTTTCCCGACGAATCCTACGATTATTCCATCGCCGTCGGAGTAATTACGAACGACGACATGAAGAGTAAAGCTATCTTGGATGGCATCATACGCGACCTACGGGTATGTCAGCCGCATTGATGCAAGCCGGCCGGTGCCACTTTGGTGACGCCGGTTTTTTATGCACGAAAATGCCCCGGCGCAAGTCCGGGGCGTGTTTTAAAAAGGGTTTATTCGACATCGAAATCGAGGCTATAGATATTGTCAGGATCAGTCAGAACGCCGTACGCGTAACAGACACTTGGCTCGCCTTCTTCAATCCAATCCGATCCGGGCGCGCCATCATCGATATAGCGGATTATTTCGCCGACCAGCTCGATCTCATCGATTTCGACCGGCTCATCAACATCGACCGCAACGGCCACCAACATGTAGTAGTCGCAGTCGCTCTCGACAGAAAACACCAGAACGGGATACTTCTTCGTATCGAAAGACCAATCCTCACTATCCATCATTTCGTCGATGGCGTTATGGATACGCTCCTCCATACGGACGGCCAGAACAGCCAGAGCTCCATGTTCATGGTTGGAAGCGGACGCCATCTCGATGTTTTCGCCCATCACGAGCGCATCGGCACCCGCGTCATAACGCAGACCAACAGAGGCGGCCACCACGACAGCATCTTCGGGCAGCTTGCCCGCAATCAGCTTCGCCAGACCTCGTAAACCATCACCGGTAAGGTCTCCCTTTTTGTCTTGGAAAAGATCACTCATCGCGTTTCCCTCCTACGCAAAAATACTCAGCCTTTTTCATGAGCTTGGCTGGTTTTTATATTATATAATCATTAAGTATATTTTTCAATCTTATGATTATATCCTATCGGCAGACGTGCGTGTGTTATAATACTCTCATGGCGCGTTGGCGGAGCAGTCACGCAGAGGTCTGCAAAACCTTTTAGACCAGTGCAACTCTGGTACGCGCCTCCATTTACAAGTTGGGCGAGTGGCGGAATTGGTATACGCGGCAGACTTAAAATCTGCTTCCTTTACCGGATTATGGGTTCGAGTCCCATCTCGCCCACCAGCATTGTCGCAAAATACACCTTGAGGGTGTATTTTTTATGCTATAAGCATTAGCTGCATAGTATAATATATGCAAGATGAACATACCTTTCCTTTCGCGTGAGCAATCGTGGCAGTCTCAATACGGCGACTATTACGGCTCCGCGCAGAAAAAGCCGATGAAGAAACTACTCCTAATCGGCGGAGCGATAGCCGTAGTCGTTATTATTATTGTCGTGGTAGTAGTCACAACAAGCAACAATGTCCCGGGCGATGAAGCCGAAGACGACATAATCGCAGATCTCGTGGATCCAAATGAGGTCGACGAAAGCTTAAACGATAGACTAAAGGAACTGGCTAAGGATAGTCCATATAAGAATTACGAATCATCGTTTGATGCCACTAAATACTCTGATATATCTGAAGATTTTCTTCCGACGAACTTAGAAGACGGCGTCGATGATGAAATATTAGTATATTCGGCAGCATTCTCAATTTTGAGCGAAAAATATGTCAGCGCCGTTACATTCCAAGAGCAAACCCCAGAAGAAAAAGCAGTCGATTTGGGTATTAAAATTGAAAAAGTTAAAGCTTTAAGCTCCAACATCCTAAATTATTATTTAGACGATAACTCGGTCGTAATAATTAAGGCAAAGGGAGACGAGCCATTCTCGGAAAAAGGAAAACTAGTATTAGTCTACGCAGGGAGGCCGGCGCTAGGTGTTTATGAATATTACGCATCGGATCAAAAATGCGCTGGCTGCTCGGTACCATTCGTAATTAATAAGCTCGATTTATTCTCCGCCATGAAGGGCGATGAAGAATTTTACGTATTATCAAAGGAGGTAGAATGAGTATCATTCCACTAGCTATTGCGGCGGGCAATTGTATAGATACCTTGCTATTTGGGCAAGTGTGCGACAACTGTGAGGGTGGACCAATCTTCAAATTAATCTTGTTAGGCATGAAAATTCTAACAATCGGCTTTGGCACATTGGCGACAATTGGCATCATCGTAGTTGGCATCCAGTATCTGACGGCTCGCGATAATGAAAATCAGCTCGCCAAAGCTAAAAAACGCCTCATTGATATCATAATCGGCATCGCTGTATATGGTTGCATTTATCTGATTCTTGAATTACTTTTGCCCGGAAACATAATGACAGTTACGCCAGACACAAGCACCTCCACTTGTACTAATCCGACGATCGCCGAGGTGACACCACTAACTACTACACCAGTTAGTGGCGGTGGACTGACTGGCGGCTCCAGCAGCGGTGCGAGTAGTCCTGCTTCTCAGCCAGGTGGCGGCGGCGGAAATGACGTCAGCAAAATTCCAAAATATACGCCTGCCACAAAGAGTCCAACTGGTCTAACGACGCTAAACGTCTTAAATGACAACTGGACAATCGTTAACACGAAGTTTGGCGTACGTGATTATATGAAGAGTCTTAATAAGCGTAATGTTGCGCAGGATAATAGAGATTGCTACGATAGCGGAAGCTGTACGACATCTACGCGCGATAATGATAAGTGCCTTTCGTTCGCATATACGTTCGCCTACGATTTAGTATATGGCACTACAACTTGCGATCACTGTGCATCAGCGTATAAGCGTGGTGGCTTCTATGGGGTCCAAACAAAGAATAAAGAAGATACACTATCCATGATTTATGACCAGCTAACGAATGGTTGGCCAGTAGTAGTACAGGTTAAGTTCTCAACTGGACGTGGGCGCCACTTTGTAACAGCGGTCGGCATTAGATCCTCCGTTAAATCCCGCAGTCAATTCACCGAAAATGACATTTTATTCATGAATACGAATGGCGCACTCTGGCAAGGAGCCAGCAAGCGCGTTATGAAAGCTAATGGTTCATACTATAATTCAAATGCAACTATGGACTTGTGGTCCAGAAGCGATTACGGCTATTACGTCTTACCGTTCAGGAGTCCTGGTAGCGTTAAGAACCCAAGCAACATTAAAAGCTGTTAAAAAATACCCCCGCTAAGGGGGTATTTTAAATCTTTAATTATTTTTAATGCCACCAAAGCGACGATCGCGCGAGGTATATTCAATAATCGCTTTATCGAAATCTTCCTCGTGGAAATCTGGGAATTTGGTCTTTGGAAAATAAAACTCGGCGTAGGAATTTTGCCAAAGCAAGAAATTACTTAAGCGCAACTCGCCGCTAGTTCGAATCATTAAGTCGACATCTGGCAAATCTTGATAGAGGTATTTACGGACATCTTCTTCAGTTAACGTGTCGACGTCAACGCCAGATTTAGCGATTTTCTTAATTGCGTCAAGGATTTCGGCGCGGCCACCATAATTCATGCAGAAATTAACTGTTCCACCGGTGTTATTTTTGGTTAATTCGACTAATTCGTCACGGGCTTTAATAACTTTTTTCGGGAGGGGCTCGTTTCGACCAGAGAAAACTACCCTAATATTATTCTTAGCAAAATCGTCGCGATATTTTTTATACATCATGACGAAAAGATCCATTAAATGATCGACTTCGGCCTTATCACGTTTGAAATTCTCGGTAGAAAAAACGTATAAGCTAAGGTATTTTACGCCACGTGAGTGAATATATTTCGTAAGCTGGCGTAGGTTTTCAAAACCGGCATCATGACCTTTAAGGCGGCTGAGGCCACGCTCTTTGGCCCAACGGCCATTACCATCAACAATAATGCCAACATGGGTCGGCACTTTAAGATTTGAATAGTCTACTTCTGGCATGTCTAAATTTTAACATATAAAAAAGAAATACCACCTCCCAGTGGTATTTTTTCACACTCATCAAACATCGATTCAGACCGCTCAGGCGATCTCTCAACTTCGTCCGAACGTTCTACTTATATTTTAACGCAAGCATTTTTGGTGTCAACATTGATTTTTGTAATATTCATGTCATAATATTTTCATAGTTAACAGAGGTAGAATACGAAAATCTATTGACTTTTCTATTTTTCATTGTGAAATAAATATACTAGTTATGGCTACATTTTTGGCTTTTTTTATGATAAGATAGAAATATCTAAGGAGGTTTATGAATAACGAAGGTTTGAAATTTTATCGCTGTAATACATGCGGTAATTTGTTCTTGGTAATGGTGGATCCAAATGTACGTCCGACTTGCTGTGGCGAAGAAATGGAAGTCCTCGATAGCCGTAAGCATACCTATGAAGGTAGCGAAAAGCATTTGCCAATTATTGACTTCGACATGAAGAAAACTGACGTCAAAGTTGGCTTACAGCTCCACCCAATGAGTGCACAGCACCGCATTGAATGGATTGCCCTAACTGATGGTGAACGCGTCGAGGTTCAAAAACTCGGTCTTACTACCCCGCCTGTCGTTGAATTCTCGAAGATGAATCAGGACGGCAAAGTCCACGCCTATGCATTCTGTAATATCCATGGCTTATGGGAAAGCGAAAAATAAGCTTAAAAAGCTATCTTGAGACTATTTCCGATCATTGCAAATTAGCAATGATTGGAATTAGCCAGTTATTGAAGCGGCCAAAATACTTGGTCGCCTTTCTGGTATCTCTATTTATTTTCTTATTTGTCCTTAGCTTTTTCAAAGACGGAAACAGCAACTGGATGCTTATAACCTCTGGGTTGGAGTTTGGACGGAAAATGGAGGTTATTGGGCGCGTATTATTTGAAATTTTAGTGAATTTTACGAGCCTTTACGGGCTGACAATTAATCTAATGGCCTTCCTGCAGGCTTTGATTATTCCATTACTAATCCATTCCTGGAAGTGCCGCGCGAAAGATTCAGCAATTGATGGTGCCAGTACGGGCAGTATTGGGTCGATTTTGGGTTTTATCGCGTTGGGTTGTCCAAGTTGCGGCGTAAGCCTCTTGACGCCAATTCTTACCGCTATTGCCGGAGCAAGCGCCGTCGCATTAGCCGAAACGGTTGGCTGGATTTTTACGATTTTAGCATTCATACTACTGTTCTATACTGTTATAAAGCTAGGCTATATTACGTTTATAAATATAAGCACCGAGAAAATAAAAGTTAAGAAGGAGCAACATGCAAAAAGCAATTAGAATAATTGCGGTGGTGGCAGTAGTCGGTTTTATCTTCGCGTTAATCGCCTATAATGCGTCGAAGCCGGTAGAATACAAAGTTTGGAATGAGGCAATGACGATTGGCAATAAAGATGAGGCGAAGCATCATTTCATTATGTACACGGACATTTTCTGTCCTTATTGTGATAAGTTCTCTAATTCTGTACAAGCCAATATGGATGAGTTTAAGAAGAAGTACATTGAGGAAGAAAAGGTCCTCTTTGAGATTCGCATGACAGACATTAACTACGTAAATGGCCATTCAGAAAATAGTAAACCGGGTGGCGAGTCTAGCTATTGTGCAGCTGATCAGGGTAAGTTCTGGGAGTTTTACTCCGCCGCATTGGCGCAGCTATACGAGGATTATCATTCTAAAGGCATAGGCGTTAGTATAGATTCTCCAAAGATGCCGGATCTTGAAAATGATTATTTCTATGCAATAGCCGAAAAAGCAGAACTTGATGTCGAACGCTTTAAGATTTGTTTGGATAATCATGAAATGGAGGAGACGCTCGATAGGAATACTGGGCGCGCACAAGGCGTATTACAAGGCGTGCCATTCTTCGTCTTCGATAAATATACGACTTCCGGTTTCCTTGGTAATTGGAATACAACGGAAGACTGGAAGCAAGCCAAGCTCATGCTTGACGCGGGCCTTAGCTCAAAGAAATAGACTAACAAAAACCACCCAAGGAGCGCGGGTGGTTTTTTGATTCTTTGACGGTTTTCGGGGGTTAGGAGTTAGCCCTCAATTGCAATATATTTTTTGTCTTCTGGGAGCTCTTTCTTCTCAGCTTTCGGCACCGTGAGCTTTAGCACGCCATTCTCGTATTTAGCCTCGACCTTATCCCTCTCAGTATCTTCGCCGACATACCAGCTTCTAGACATAGAGCCGACGTAGCGTTCCTTACGGATAAGCTTACCATTCTTGCGCGGCTTGCCGTTGGAATCTTCTCTTTCGGTGTTCTCTTCTATTCTTTCGGCGGAAACAGTCAAGAGGCCGTCGTCGAGTTTGACCTTGATATCTTTTTTATCAAAGCCAGGTAGATCAATGCTGAGTTCATAGGCCTTATCTGTTTCATTAACATCAGTACGCATGAGACCATGCTCGTGATGTTTTGGGGCGCCATGTGGCGGGAGCATTCTATGCTCTGGCTCGCGTCCAAAGAAATCATCATCAAAGTTAAACATTTCGTCAAAAAGATTTTCTACACTAGGGTAAAACATATTATCCTTTCCTTTCTAACTTTAGTTTAAGATAGTTAGTCGCTAACCGTTATATCGTGTTCTGTCGGTTGCTTTCGCTATAATTCCATTGTAGTACACAAAATTAGCACTGTCAAGGCGAGAGTGCTAATTTTGCTTATGTTTTTTAGAGTTTTTTAAGTTTTACAGATTATTGGATATGCTGCAATAACTTTTCGGCGCCAGCCGGTAACATAATAACAGTCTTCTGGGACGGATCGGAAGAAATCTTCTCGAGAGTCTGAAGCGTACGAATTTGAATACCACCAGGAGTCTTAGCAAGGAGGCTAGCAGCCTCAGAGACGGCTTGAGCGGCGCTCTTTTCACCATCGGCGGCGATAATTGCGGCGCGGCGCTCACGTTCAGCCTCGGCCTGTTTTGCCATGGCGCGCTTCATGTCGCTTGGAAGCTCAATGTTCTGAAGCTTAACGTTTTCGATATCGATGCCCCATTTATCCGTTTCTTTGTCGACAATTTCCTTTATCTGAGCGGAAATTTCATCGCGCTTGGAAAGAAGCTCATCGAGCTCGAAGTTACCAGTAATATCGCGAAGGGCAGCCTGAGCAAAGTTGGTGGTTGCGTAGACATAGTTGGTAGTCTCAAGCAAAGCCTTGGATGGATCAAGCACGCGGAAATAGACGATAGCATCGACATTTACGGTAACGTTATCTTTGGTAATAACCTCTTGTTTCGGCACATCGATAGGCGTAGAGCGCACATCGACACGGCTAATCTTTTGAAAATACGGAAAAACGATCTGGAGACCAGGATTGCGGACACCACTGAATTTACCTAGCGTAAAGACCACGCCGCGCTCAAACTGACGAACGACACACAGACTTGGTCCAATAATCAATAACGCTACTATTACTATGAAAAATATTGCAACAACTGGCATATTTTTAACTCCTTAATACTCCTTTTATCTGTATAAATTATACATTATCGGAATGCGCTAGACAAATATTTTTGGCATGGAAAAGGCCGCCGGTTTGACGCGGCGGCCTCGGATTGAGGGGTGTTACCTTATGGCTGGTTTACCAGTCGATGCCGGAGATGTCGATCCCCTCTTCTGCGGCCAGCCTCTTCACGGTGGTGGCAGCATCTTCGACTTCTTCGACGACCACGCCGGGAACCTTCTTGGCACCGCTGGGCGCCTTAGACGCTCCATCCGCGGTATCCGGGACGATCTTCACGGCCACCTTTTCGGGTTCGGCGGTGGCACGGCGACGGACGGGAACGGGCTCCTTCTTGGGCTCAGGCTTGGGCTCCGCTTTGGGGGCGGGCTTGGTGAGCTCATAGAGCTCTTCCAGCGTCTTGGGCCTCTTGGGATCAGGCCCCGCCGTAACGATAGTTTCTTTGACAACGGCAGCAGGAGCAGCCTTGGCAGGCTCTTCCTTCTTGGGTTCCGGAGCCGGAGCCTCGACGGGCTTGCCGGCGACAAAGTGCGGATCGGGCACAGAGTCGGCGGAAACGGTCACGGATTCCTTGGATTTGCCTTGCAGGTAGTCGATGCACCTGGCAATCAGATCGCCTTCGTTGGGGCAGGACCACATGGCGACCCTGAAGTCGCTTTCCAGCTTATGGTCACCACGCAGGTAGGCCACATTGCCGCGACGAATGGCCAGAGCCATGCCGTTCACGACATCGACCTCGCCGGTCAGCACGACCAGGGATTCCGTGCAAAGCAGGGCATTCTTGGTGCGGTTGTAGACCAGGAACGGCGCATTGATGTCAGCCAGGTCGACGACGATGGTGTCGCGCGTGAGGCTGCGGATGCGGCCGCCCTTGAGGGCCTCGGCCTGCTCGTCAGTGATCAGATCGATACCGGTGATGAACTCGATGAGGTTGGTAGCATAGGTCTTGACAGTTTCAGTTCTCTTCATGGTAGGTAACCTCCTAAAGATCAACCGCTCTTCTCAGCGGTCTGTATTTGGCTCGAACCCGCTATGGGAACGAATCCATAATATATTATAGCAAACTTTTGCAAAAATGTCAATAGTATGGTGGTAAAATAGATAGTATTTATGCTAAGATATAGACAGATATGGCTAGAGTACTCTCAATAGAAGCTAGCACGGATATTACCAAGGTCGGGAATCTTGGCGTTTACCTCGCTCGACTAAAGCGGGCTGGTTTTCGCGTGGCCGACGGTTTTGTGGTTCCCGTTGAGGAAGAGCTCCAGTTCGGTCTTAGCAACGAGATTCTACGCGAATTCGACAAGCGTCATTTTACAGAAGTAGCACTTCGAGCGGCACCCATAGAAATGGATATTTTCTCTAGTGAAACGATTCGCGGCGTAAAACGTGACGTCCTCGTAGAAACTATTGATTATTTGCGCAAGAATTCCCTGCGACGGGGGCATAAAATCGCCGTTGTGGTACAAAAAGATCTGAATGCCGAATATTCTGGCACAATTCACTCCTACAATCCAGTTACACTAGATAATAATGAGATTTTAATTGAGGCTAACCTCTGGATGAATGATACGGTTTTGACCGGCGAGAGCGATGCGGATATGATTCTCGTGAATAAAAATACTGGCGCGCTGAACCTCGAAAGCGAAGACGAGGAAGAAATTTGCTTAACACCAGAACAAATAGCTCAGCTCTATAATTTGATTCGCAAGATTGAAAAGAAGCTCGACGAGGCCGTAAGTGTGGATTGGGCCTATGATAATGGCGTTCTCTATATCCTACGCGCTCGTCCAATTACTCAAAAAACATACGAAAGGTATATGTAATGCTACATACGACGCTAATTTTATTAAAGAAAGATGACGAGATTTTGCTCGGACTCAAAAAGCGCGGCTTCGGTAAAGGTCGCTTAAACGGCGTTGGCGGCAAACAAAAAGAAGGTGAAACCCTCGAAGAATGCGCTATTCGCGAGACCGAGGAAGAAATTAGCGTAAAGCTCACAAAACTTGAACATGTGGCGGATATTGTTTTTGATAACCTCTATTATAAAGGCGTACCAGAGCGCAACATGATGCATGTCTATTTTGGCCTCGAGTGGGAGGGCGAGCCGACCGAGAGCGACGAAATCGAGCCACGCTGGACGAAAATTGCCGACTTGGACTACAGCAAAATGTGGTGCGATGACGAACATTGGTATCCTTATGTGCTAGCCGGTAAAAAAGTTCAGGCCTGGTTCAATTTTAATGAAGATGACACCTTTGACGATTTTTGGGTAGACGTGTTGCCGGATGGGTATTTTGAGGAAATCGATGATTCCGATGTTGGCTTGGCGGATAAAAAACGTGACGCCGAGCCCGATTACGTTAAGCGCCCGACTTCGCGCGGGATTCTGCTCGACGAAAAAGACCGCGTTGCGCTAATTCATTCCATAAATCGTGGCTGGTATAAACTGCCTGGCGGAGGCGCAGAAGGTGAAGAACTGAGGCGCGAAACACTGTTGCGAGAGCTGCAGGAAGAGACTGGATATACAGTCGAGGTACTTGAAAACCTAGGTACTTCGCGCAATATACGCCACCAGTGGCGTCTGGATTCTGAGGCGCAATTTTATCTTTGCCGCACTAAAGAATTTGTTGGCAAACAGCAAATGGAAGACGAAATCGAAGATGGAGACACGCTTGAGTGGTTCGACAGCTTTGATGCTGCGATTACGGCATTAAAATCGGTTAAGCTTGAAGAGATTGACTTTTATGGCGCATACTTCTTTACAAGAAGAGAGATTGATGCGCTAGAGCGCGCGAAAAAAGTTTACAAGAAAAATGGACGATAGACGACCACTTGCGGAGCGGATGCGACCGCAAAAACTTGAAGATGTTTTAGGCCAAGATGATATTATTGGCGACGGTAAGATTTTGACGGAAATCGTCAAAAAGCAAGAGCCAGTCAATATCATTTTTTGGGGGCCGCCAGGAACTGGCAAAACCACTTTGGCACGAATCATCGCAAAAGAATTCAAGGCTGATTTTATCGAGATATCTGCTGTTACATCCGGAAAAAAGGACGTCGAAAAGGTTGTTGAGCGCGCAAAACAAAACTGGAATTTAAAGCAGCGAACGGTCCTATTCGTAGACGAGATTCATCGTTTCAATAAAGCACAGCAAGATGCTTTTTTGCCGCACGTTGAAAGTGGCTTGATTACACTAATTGGCGCGACGACCGAGAATCCAAGTATTTAAGTGATTTCCCCGCTCTTGTCGCGTAGCCGTGTCGTCATCGTAAAACATCTATCAAAAGAAGATATCATAAAAGTTATTAAGCGTGCTATTAAGGCCGAGAAAGCCACGAAGCGCGTCAGCAAGGAAGCCATCGACTATCTCGCTGAATTATCCGGCGGAGATGCAAGGTCGGCTTTGGGCGATCTTGAATTGGCGCTAAGCTTGTCTCAAAAAGTTGGCGTCGAACAAGTTAAAGAAGCGGCCGGACGCAAAGTGCCGGGCTATGACAAAAAGGGCGACGCTCACTATGACAATATCTCCGCTTTCATTAAATCTATGCGCGGCAGCGACGCCGATGCGGCGTTATATTACTTAGCGCGCATGTTAAATGCTGGCGAAGACCCGAAGTTCGTAGCGCGCCGCATGGTAATTTTTGCATCCGAAGATATTGGTTTAGCCGGAAATGGTGCTTTGGGCTTAGCCTTAAATGCTTTTATGGCTGTCGAACGCATCGGCATGCCAGAAAGCGGCCTGATTTTAGCTCACGTTGTAACAGCGCTGGCGAAGTCGAAAAAATCTCGCGTAACCGCAGACGCCTGGTATGCGGCGCAAGATTTAGCTAACAAAACAATGGGATTGCCGGTGCCAATTTGGCTACGTAATGCCCCAACAAAACTCATGAAAGATCTTGGCTTTGGTAAAGGCCAAAAATGGGAAGCTGGTTTTCATCTCGACAAAAACTACCTGCCAGATGAAATAAAAAACACCAAAATACTTCCTTAAATAATCTGATATTTTTTAGCAAGAGCGATAGCTTCTTTAATAATTTTCTTACCGTCCTCGCCGTAATCTAAGATTTCGCCAGCTTGCTCCATCGGCACGAGCAAACGCTCGTACAATTTTCCATTGTCGAGATCAGGACGGTTTTTGCCAATTTTTTCTAGCTTTGCAATGTAGCGTAACTGAGCATATGGCTCGCCATCGCCCTCAACCAGCTGATAACCTAAATAATGCAGATTTGAGATTTTACAGTTAACTTCTTCGTAGACCTCGCGATGGAGGGTTTCTTCTTGCGTTTCGCCTGGTTCTGGCGTGCCGCCAATAAGACCATGAAAATTATTATCATCTACACGCAGCATGATGCGACCATCTTCTGTAAACAAAACACCATAAACTTGAGTAATAGCCATTCCCTTAGGGATAGGTTTATTCCCTTGCCAGATGAATTTTACCATTCGAGGACCTTTTGGCGAGATTTAGCACCAGATACGATCGAGACTTGAGTTTTAGCGACGTGGAATTCGTCGGAAATTAGCTCTAATAACGCGGCGTTCGCTTCCCCGTCATGCGCACGTGCATGCAAAAAGGCGACATAACTGCCGTCTTCTTGCTGTTCAAGACGCGTTGCTCCTTTTGTGCCAGGTTTGACACGGACGGAGATGCGCATTATTTTTCTCCGCAAACTACATTATTTGCGTGGAGCCAACCCTCCATAGAACCGCCATCAAGATATTCGCCTTTGATCGGGAGAACATGAATCTTCTTGCCCGCTTTAATGTGCTCAATAATTGGATCGGTAATGAGATACTCTTGATCTCTTGGGCCAAAATCGTTTTCTTTGCAATATTTTACGATACGACCAAGCAATTCTGCGGACATAATGTATTTGCTGATATTAATCAGGTTGCTCGGAGCTTCTTCTTTCTTCGGCTTCTCATAGATGCCAGTCAAGTTGCCGTCATCTACTTTTAGTACGCCGTAACGCTCGACATCTTCGATTGGAATTTCGGTCGCAAGCATAGCGGAGTCATCCTCGTCTTCGATAAGCTCCATAAGACGAGCAAGGTCGGATGAGCCATCTTTGTTAAAGATGAAATCATCACCCATTAAAACGACACAAGGTTCATCAATATCAAATTCTTCAACCACCTGAGCAACTGGTTCGGCGCTGCCATAACGAGCATCTACATTTTTCTGAGCATAAAAATGTAGAGTCAAGCCATCGCGAGATGTGTCGGTTAAAGACAGCTTGTCGCTCTTTCCACGTGCGACAAGATAGTTATTCAATTTGGAGTTTTCTTCGTAGTAAGCCTTAATTTGAGAGAATGGTTTTTCATCGATAACGATGTAAGCTTCTTTAATGCCAGCTTTAGCACAGTCTTCAACGACGTAGTCTACCAGCGGACGATTCCCGATTGGCAACATGGCCTTTTCGATGACTTTCGTAATCGGCAAACGACGCGTTCCCCATCCGGCCACAGGAATAATAGCTTTATCGATCTGCATAGTTAGAGAATCTCCGTATAGTTTTATTTATTCTAGCTTTTTTTATGGCTTTTCGCAATAAAGAACAGATGGTAAGTCGAACGATATAAGAGATAGCCGCAGCCTAGAGCCAATAGAACTGCTCCGGTATGCATATTCGAGCTGCAAAACCAAATCATACCAGCTGCTACTAGTGGAATAACGAGAAGAGATATCGCAAGATCAGTAACTATTTGTTTGCGCGACCAGTCGTTCTCGTAACGAATAACGATGGCGGCCTTTTCGACAATTAGAAATAGTGCAATCGCGACGGCAGACAATATACCAACACCGCTACTATAAAAACAAGCGCCAAAGCCGAAGCCGGCCAAAATTCCTCCGAGTACATCTAAGAATGTTAGCAAAGCAACTGCGGGTTTGGCTTTTTTGTTCTTTTTTTGGCGAACGATAATGGCATCAATAGCGCACGACAGACCAAAATTGACGGCTAAATACGCCAAACAAGAAATGAAGAT
>JAEEGL010876630.1_pt1 | contig 17890 bp, 13 predicted proteins | sample 9134231 | NCBI WGS metagenome assembly JAEEGL01 (sample SAMN16246548, study PRJNA631951) | gut metagenome | biome: gut microbiome; feature: rumen; material: fiber-attached | host: Bos | place: Iran: Karaj | collected 2018-10 | reverse complement strand
TATAAGGGCAAGGGGCTCTTCATGGGATACGACAGCGAAAAGGGCATGAAGATAATAATAAGCAAAAACGCGCCCGTAAAGGTATATCCCGTTGAGCTCGGCATGGGCATGGACGAGATAGAGGAACAGTTCAGGAACAACTTCGACGGAGGGTATGAGATCACATCCGAGGATGACGGGAAAAAGGTCACGGTGACGATGGGAAAAGGGATCTCCTATGTCTTCATATCCGACGATGCGGGAAAGATAGCGTCGATAGAATATACTGACAAATGATGCCGGGGTGACATATATGACAGTTTCAAAAGAGATCAGGACGAAATACAATAAGCCCTTCATTTTAAACAGGGCGGACCCGTATATCGTAAGGTATACGGACGGGAATTACTATTTCACAGCGACCTCGCCTCTTTATGACAGGATAATAATAAGAAAGAGCGGAACGCTCATGGGTCTTAAGGACGCACCTGAGCATGTTATCTGGGAAAGGCATGAAAAGGGCAACATGAGCAGGCATATATGGGCTCCCGAGCTCCATTACATAGACGGCTCATGGTATATTTATTTCGCCGCGTCGAGGGTAAGCTCGAAATGGCGCTTAAGACCGTATATTCTTAAATGCAGGGGACAGGATCCCGTAAACGACAGATGGGACGAGATGGGGCAGATAAGGTGCGCCGACGACGATATATATTCGTTCAGGGCGTTCAGTCTCGACTCGACAGTGTTCACCCACAGGGGGAAGCTGTATATCATCTGGGCTGAGAAGGTGAGCGTCGGCATACAGATCTCGAACCTGTATATAGCCGAGATGGAGAGCCCCTTAAAGCTTAAGACCTGTCAGGTGCTGCTCACGACTCCCGACTATGACTGGGAGAGAAGGGATATCTGGGTCAACGAAGGACCTGCCGTCATAAAACACGGCGGTAAGATATACGTGACGTATTCCGCAAGCGCAACGGGAGAGTGCTACTGTATGGGAATGCTCGAGATAAATGAGGACGAGGACATCCTTGACCCCGGAGCCTGGAAAAAGAGAAGGCAGCCGGTGCTTAAGAGCGATCCCGAAAAAGGCTTTTTCGGTCCCGGGCACAACAGCTTCACTTATCTTCCCGACGGTACGCCAGTATGCGTATTCCATGCGAGGACATACAGCGAGATAGAGGGCGACCCCCTTGACGATCCCAACAGACACTGCTTCATAATGAAGGTAAAATGGAATAATGACGGGTCTCCCGGATTCAGTTTTGACGAGATTTTAGCCTAAAAACGGTATAAAATGCAATTTTGGTAAATCCGCATTTCAGAAAAGCAGGCAGATACCTGCTTTTTTTGTTTGACAACGGAAGCAGTATATATTAAACTTTAATTAGTTGCATGCGCAACTAATTTTATGCCTGCGTCTTTCAGATGTAAAAAGAGGTGAAGCATATGCCTAAGATCACAAGAGACCTTAACGTCCTTGCGCGGTGTTCTGTGTATTTCAGGGGGAGATCCTTCGAGAAGATCGGGATAACCGCGAACCAGTATTCATATATACTTTCAGTCATCAACAATCCAGGGATAAGCCAGGACGGACTTTCAAAGCTGCTGTTCGTGAACAAGAGCAATGCCGCAAGGCAGCTAAAGGAGCTCGAACAGAACGGCTTCATAATAAGGAAGCAGGGACAGGATAAGAGAGTCATGTATGTATATCCTACGGAAAAGGCAGAAGAGATAAAGCCTGAGATACTGCGTGTCTTAAGGGAGTGGAACAGCCTTATAACGGAAGGTATGACAGAAGAGGAACTGGGACTTCTCGAGAAGATGCTGGACAGGATAACCGACAGGGCTAGAGATTATGTACAGGGAAAGGAAAGACAATGCACACCATAATCCAATACATAAAGCCGTATAAGATAAAGATGATCATAGGGACGTCGATAAAGTTCATCGGCGCCGTTATGGACCTTTTCATCCCTTATCTTCTTGCCCATATCATAGACAACGTGGTCCCGCTTAAGGATCCGAAGCTCATCTTCCTCTGGGGAGGCGGGATGATCCTGTTCTCGATACTCGCGTGGGCAACGAACGTCAATGCGAACCAGAGGGCGAGCCGTATAGCCGCGGACGCAACGAGGGCTATAAGGCACGATACCTTCTCAAAGATATCGTATCTTTCGAGCAAACAGCTCGATGATTTCACCGTCCCGTCACTCGTCTCAAGGCTGACCTCGGATACGTACAATATCCACAGGTTCCTTGGCATGATACAGAGGATGGGCGTAAGGGCGCCGTTCCTGCTCATAGGCGGGATCATAATAACGTTCACGCTCGAACCTGTGCTTACCCTGATACAGGTCGCCATCCTTCCCGTGATATGCGTGATAGTCTACTTCGTATCCAGGAAGGGAATACCGATGTTCAACGACCTGCACAGATCGGTCGACGGTCTTGTAAGGATAGTGCAGGAGAACTGCATAGGCATAAGGGTCATAAAGGCTCTCTCAAAGACCGATTACGAGATCGATCATTTTAAGGATATAAACGAAGAGGTCTCGGACAAGGACGAGCACGCGACTGCGGTCATGAGCATAACCGGCCCCTGCATGAACTTTATCCTTAACTTCGGAGTCACAATCATCCTCATAGTAGGAGCCTACAGGGTCAACGCCGGCATATCCCAGGTGGGCAAGCTCATAGCGTTCCAGACCTACGTTACGATAATACTTAACGCCATGCTCTCGGTCACGAGGATATTCATGATGTACTCGAGGGCGTCCTCGTCCGCGGACAGGATAGGAGAGGTGCTTGCGGCAAAGGACGGAATGCCGTTAGGCAAACCTGACAGAAAGGATACCGACAGCCATATAGAATTCGAGAACGTTTCGTTCTCCTACAACAAGATAACGAACAACATTAACGATCTTTCGTTCAGCTTAAAACACGGACAGACGCTCGGCATCATAGGTGCTACGGGCTCAGGTAAGTCCACGCTCATACAGCTGCTATTAAGATTCTATGACCCGCAGAAGGGTGTGATCAGGATCAACGGCGAGGACATAAAGGGAATGGCTCCCGAAATCCTCTACACGAAGTTCGGAATAGCCTTCCAGAACGATATACTGCTGGCTGATACGATAAAGGAGAATATCGTCTACGGCCGCGAAGGGATCACTGATGAGAGCATTGAGAAGGCGATAGAGGCAGCCCAGGCGAAGAACTTCATAGACGAGCTCGAGGAAGGCGTGATGCACGAGCTCACGATCAAGGGTGCCAATATAAGCGGTGGGCAGAAGCAGAGGGTGCTCATATCGAGAGCTCTCGCGGGAGACCCCGAGATACTCATCCTCGACGACAGCTCGAGCGCTCTTGACTATAAGACAGACGCTGCCTTAAGACAGGCTATTAACAGGGACTTCAAGGATACGACCACCATAATAGTCGCGCAGAGGATAAGTTCCATAATGAACGCTGACGATATCATCGTCCTTGAGCAGGGCAATGTCGTTGGACACGGCAGGCATGAAGATCTTATGAGGGACTGCAAAGAATACGCGGACATCTACGATCTTCAGATGGGAGGCTGATATGGACAGATTCGACAGGGAAAGATCAAGAAGGAACTATACGACGGGTCAGATACTTAAGAGGCTGCTTCAGTACATGGCGAAGCATAAGCTCCTAATGTTCATGGGCTTCCTTTTGACTCTCGCCAGCAACATATTCAACCTAGTAGGCCCCACACTTTCCGGATATGCCGTAAACGCCATAGAGCCGGGACCTGGCAAGGTCGATTTCGATACCGTAATATTCTATTCGGTGCTCATGATAATCCTCTACGCCGTCTCATCGGTATTCCAGTACATACAGGGAAGGATAATGCAGAGGCTCTCGATGAGAGTGTCCTATGAGTTAAGGCGGGACCTCTTCAACAAGCTCCTGACGCTTCCCGTGGGATTCTTCGACAAGACCCAGACGGGCGACATCATAAGCGTCATAAACTACGACGTCGATACGATATCGACTTCTCTCAGTACGGACCTTCTCCAAATATCGACGAGCCTTATAACCGTCCTCGGTTCCCTTTACATGATGCTCACGATATCGCCCGTGATGGTGCTGGTATTCGTCTTTACGATACCGGTCTCGATACTGTTCACTATTTACAGATCCAAGACCATGAGACCTCTCTTCCATAAGAGGAGCAGGAAGCTCGGCGAGATGAACGGTTTCGTTGAAGAGGTGACCTCGGGACAGAAGACGACCAAGGCCTACCATCAGGAGCAGACGATGATAAGCCGTTTTGACATAAAGAATGGCGAGGCTGTCGAGGCATTCTTCATGACAGAATACTACGGGGCAAAAATGGGTCCCACGGTCAACTTCATAAACAACATCTCGCTTTCGCTCGTCAGCGTATTCGGAGCGCTGATGTACCTTAAGAATGTCATATCGCTCGGCGATCTTTCGTCCTTCGTGCTGTATTCGAGGAAGTTCTCCGGCCCCATAAACGAGGCCGCGAATATATTCTCCGAGCTGCAGAGCGCGTTCTCGGCATCGAACAGGGTGTTCACTCTCATTGACGCCGATCCCGAGACACAGGACCGAGAAGGCGCGTATGACCTTAAGGACTGCGAGGGGAACGTAAAGATTGACCATGTCGATTTCAGCTACGATCCCGGGATCCCGATAATCAAGGACTTCAGCCTCGACGTCAGGAAGGGACAGCTCATAGCCATAGTAGGCCCCACCGGAGCCGGAAAGACGACCATAGTGAACCTGCTCATGAGGTTCTACGACGTGGACAAAGGAGCGATACTTGTAGACGGGCACGACATAAGGGATCTTACGAGGAAGAGCCTCAGGCTCTCGTACTCGATGGTGCTCCAGGATACGTGGCTGTTCTACGGGACCATAAAGGAGAACATCACCTACGGAAAAGAGAACGTCACGATGGACGAGGTGGTGAATGCCTGCAAGTCGGCAAAGATACACGACTTCATAATGTCGCTGCCTAAAGGCTATGATACCGTGCTTTCCGACAACGCCGTAAATATCTCGAAGGGGCAGAAGCAGCTTATAACTATTGCCCGGGCTATGCTGCTCGAGAGCAAGATGCTGATACTCGACGAGGCGACGTCGAACGTAGACACTCAGACCGAAAGGATGATACAGGACGCCATGTACGCGCTCATGGAAGGGAAGACCTGCTTCGTCATAGCTCACAGGCTCTCGACCATAAGGAACGCGGACACGATACTCGTCATGAACCACGGGCAGATAGTCGAGCAGGGCACGCACGAGGAGCTCATGGCTGCCCGCGGCTTCTACCACGATATGTATTATTCACAGTTCGCTTCGTATTAAAAACACAGGATATAAGGCCGCTGTCCTACGGGACAGCGGCTTTTATAATGTCAGGAAACATGGAAATATGTCTAAACCCCTTATGTATGATGCCTCTCTCATGGTATAATAAACTGATAAGCAAGGGGCAGGACGGGATCTTATGGACATAAAGGAATTCATGCTTGAAGGAAAGGAAACAAGGAGCTTCACTCTTGGCGGCAGGGAACAGCCCAAAGAGGTGAGGCAGCTTTCCGATGCGGAATTTAGGGAGCTTTATCTCCATAAGGCCGTCAAATACGGCGTCTGGAAAAAGATAACAGCCCTAAAAAGGGTGCTTTCATCCGAGCAGGACACCTATTCGTTTATATCCATGCTCATCTATGAGGTCAGGACAAAAAAGAGCGAGAGCGAAGAGCTTCTAAAGACCGCGCTCGAACTCTATTCCGTGACCGAGGACGGGACAGAGGATAAAAAAGATGATGTGAGCGATGCCGGCACGACGGGATTCTATGAGCATGAGACCGGTACCGAAGTCCACGCCGGCGGCGAGACCATAAGGAATTTCTCGATGGACCAGTACAGGTCCATGAAGGATTTCTACAAGGAAGAGTATGTCTCATGGAGGAACAGCTTCAACAGGGGAGAGACACCGAGGGCCGAGATAAACTATATCATGATGTATATCTTCGAGGTATTGAACGGAAGGGACAGAAGGCCTGTTGCCGAATCCGTGAGACGCCTCATCTCGGCGTACAGCGATTCTTTCCAGGGACTTGAGGAGTTTCTTAAGAGATGGGTAGACGGGAACAGAGACGGGGCCGTACGGGGAAGAGGAGGTTCTTTTACCGAAAAAGCCGGCTCAAGGTTCACGTCAAGGGAGGAACGCTTCGTTGATGAGGCTCTTGCATACAGGGACAGGGAAGGCACGGTCTGCCAGTTCGTCCCGTACCCCCAGAGGACTCTCTCATTCAGCCTTCTCTCGGACGAAAGGCTTCAGTATTATCTGTACTTCAGGACAGAGGCAAAAAAAGGCTCGTTCATAAGATCTGACACGGGATACGTGCTCCTTTATGCAAACGAGATAATAAACAACATAGGGACAGGGCCCGAGGAGGGAGCGGACATGCTCATATCGCTCTTCGGGAATTATAAGGACAGCATACCCGCAGTGAGGGAGGAGCTCCCGGGCTGGATAATAGACTACCTGACGTATTACGGAATCGAAAGGGATATAAGGGAGATCTGTCTTAATACCAAGGGTGCGTATTTCGGGTCGAGATACGAGAAGATGCTCAATTACATGTTAAGGCAGAAGCCGCTCATCGTGAGCTACGACATGCTGCAGATCATGTCCGACTACTATCCCGACCAGAACAGATTCTACGAAGGGCATGAAGAGCTCTTCCACAGATTCGTTCCCGAGGCTTTTTCCCTCATCGACTCCTTCATGAGAAGGGACGGAGGCCAGGGCATATACGACCGTTTCCTCTTAAAGAGGAGCTACAGGATATCGAGGCTGTTCGACCACGCCCTGTTCTTAAGGACAAAGGAAGCGAAGGACCCGGGATATATTTATAACTTTACGAGCAACCTCAGCATGAGGGAGTTCGTCACGGGTTTTTTCAGGACCGTTGAAAACGCCTTAAGGGATGCGGCGGGGGAAAAGTCGAAGCTCAGGAACGTGAAGTTCGACCCGGAGATGAAAAGGCTCATAGAGAGCTATATCTCCCGTGAGATGAAGAAGGACGAGCCTCATGAGGAAGAGGAGAAGACCGATATAGTGATCGACGGGAGCAGGCTGGAGAAAGCCATGGACGACGCCGAAAGGACAGTCGAGATGCTGAGGACCGACGAGCCTGCGGAGCTCCCCGGACAGGATGAGAAGCAGCTTGCCGTAATAGACTGTTTAGTAATGAACGGCGGAAGGGCTGACGAGAAGAGCTTAAGGGATGTCGATCCGGACTATATACTGATAATAGACAGCATAAACATGAGGTCTCTTATGGAGAACGACAGGATCCTCATAAGCGACAGCGAAGGGATTTTCACGATGGATCCTGAGCTCATGAAGAGATATGAGAAAAAAGAAACGCCAATAGAAGAACTATCAGAGGAAGAAACGGCGGAAACTGCGGCAGGCGGACAGGATGTGTTTGACGACACGGAGAAGGCATTCATCAAAGCAGCCCTTGATGAGGATGAGAAGGAAATGAACAGGATCGCGCAGGAAAACGGAACGATGCCTGAGCTTATGGAAGAGGTCATAAACGAAAAGGCGATTGACTCTTTCGGAGATATACTGCTTGAGAGCGGCTCTGTCATTGAAGATTACAGAGACCTGGCTCTTGAGATCACAGGAGGTAACTGACAGTGGCGATACCTAAAAGGATATCCACGACCCTTATAAACTCACTTTCGAGCGGAGTAGTCCCGAGGACCGGTCTTGAGCATATAACGGTCGGCCGCAAGGCTGAGATAGAAGCGCTTGTTTCGGACCTTGACAATATTAGCGAGGGAGCCGGCGGCTTCAGGCTCATAACGGGAAGATACGGCAGCGGAAAGAGCTTCCTTCTCCAGACGATAAGGAACTATGCTCTTGACAGAGGCTTCATAACCGCGGACGCCGATCTTACTCCCGAAAGAAGGCTGACGGGTTCGAAGGGGCAGGGGCTTGCAACTTACAGGGAGCTCATGATCAACTTCGCCGCGAAGACGAGACCTGACGGCGGGGCTCTTGAGCTCATCCTTCAGAAATGGATCGCTGGTCTAAGGAAGGACGTCAAGGACAGGAATCCCGATGCCGACGAGTATACGCTCGACAGCCTTGTGAGCGAGTCCATAAAAAAGACCTCCTCAGAGATGGTGGAGCTGGTGCACGGCTTCGATTTCTCAAGGGTCATGGTAGCCTACTGGGAAGCCTTCAGGAACGACGACGCAGATACAAGGCACGCCGCGTTAAGATGGTTAAGGGGCGAATTCAACACGAAGACGGAAGCCAGGAGATATCTTCCCACCGATTCGGTCATAAATGACGATACCTGGTACGACTTCATTAAGCTCTGGGCGAGCTTCGTATCAAAGATAGGATACAAAGGGCTCGTCGTGTTCATAGACGAGTGCGTCAATCTTTACAAGATACCGAACTCACAGTCGAGGAACGCGAACTACGAGAAGATCCTCTCGATATTCAACGATACCATGCAGGGGAAGGCTGATCACCTGTACTTCCTCATGGGCGGGACACCGCAGTTCGTGGAGGACGAGAGAAGAGGCCTTTTCAGCTATGAGGCCTTAAGGAGCAGACTGCTTCCGGGAAAGTATTCAGGAGAGGGCCTAAGGAATCTTGCGGCTCCGGTAATAAAGCTGACGCAGCTGACCGATGAGGAGATGTTCCTGCTGTTAAAGAAGTTGACCCTGATACACGGCGGTCATTACGGATATGAGCCTTCGGTATCGGATGAGGATATGATAGCTTTCCTTGAGAGCGCTCTTGGAAGAGTAGGCGCGAGGACGCTCCTTACTCCGAGAGAGATAATAAGGGACTACCTTGACGCGCTCGATCTTTTAAGGCAGAACCCGGGCGTCAGGTTCAAAGATGTGATAGGTACAACGATGGAAAAGGAACCTTTAAGTTCCAAGGATGACGTCGATGATTTTCTTATGGGGTTTGAGATCTGAAGATGGAAAAGACAAGCAGCAGCGTATTTGACAGGCTCGCGCCTTTCATACAGGAATATATCTACAGGAAGGGCTGGTCTGAGTTAAGGGAAGTTCAGGTGGAGGCCGCAAGGACGCTTTTTGAGACCGACCATCATCTTCTCCTTGCCTCCGGGACAGCCAGCGGAAAGACCGAAGCGGCATTTTTCCCTGCGCTCACTGAGCTTTACAACGATCCGCCGTCGAGCATAGGCATATTATACATAGGGCCTCTCAAGGCGCTTATAAACGACCAGTTCGAAAGACTGGAGGAACTTCTCGAGGACGCCCACATAAAGGTGACGCACTGGCACGGTGACGCGCCTCAGTCAAAAAAGACTGCGCTCGTAAGAGATCCGTCGGGAGTGCTTCAGATAACGCCCGAGTCACTTGAGAGCATGCTCATGAACAAGACTAACGCCATAGTTAAGATGTTCCATGACTTAAGGTACATCATCATAGACGAGGTGCACGCTTTTATGGGCAGGGACCGCGGGAACCAGCTCATATGCGACATAAACAGGATAGAGAAGATGGCGGGCGTACAGCCTGTAAGGATAGGGCTCTCGGCAACTCTCAAGGATTACGAGAATGCGGCCGAATGGTTAAGGGGCGGCTCCGACAGGGCCGTCGACGTGAACGATCTCGATATCAAAAGATCGCTCAGGCTCGCGGTCGAGCATTTCTCGATCCCTGACGCCAAAAACGAGGTCCAGACCGAACAGGAGGCCCAGGCCAAGGCTTCATACAACGGCTTCATATACGACTCGGTTCATAATAAGAAGTGCATAATCTTCACGAACAGCAGGGATGCTGCGGAAGAAGTCATAAGGGACATGAGGACCATCGCTGCAAAAAGGGGCGACAGGGACATCTTCTACGTCCATCACGGCAGCATCTCATCGGCTTTAAGGGAGGAAGCGGAGTTTGCCTTAAGGGAAGGCCCGGGGCCCGCGGTATCAGCCGCCACGCTGACTCTTGAGCTGGGCATAGACATAGGAGGTATGGACAGGATAGTCCAGATAGGGGCTCCCTATTCCTGTTCGAGCTTCGTACAGAGGCTCGGAAGATCTGGAAGGAGAGGAAATCCTTCCGAGATGATATTCGTAGGTGCAGAGACATTTGATGACACGGCTCCTCTCCCGGCAAAGATACCGTGGACGCTTTTAAGGGCTATAGCTGTCATAGAGCTTTATCTTAAGGAAAAATGGATCGAACCGGTGTACAACAAGAAGATGCCTATGGGCCTTCTGTACCATCAGACGATGAGCATACTCAAAAGCCATACGAGCCTTGACAGGGACGAGCTTGCCTATGAGGTGCTGTCGCTTCCTCCTTTTAACGAGATCGAGCTTGAGGATTACGAGACCTTCCTTGATCACCTTATATATACGGGCCACATCGAGACGATGGATGAGGGCGACCTTATAATAGGAGAGACCGGGGAAAGGATCATAAGGAATTACCACTTCTACGCCATGTTCGAGGATGAGGAGGAGTATTCTGTATTCTCCGGCACGGAAGAGCTCGGCAGCATAACGGAGATACCTCCCGCAGGATACGCGATGACGCTTGCGGGAAGGTCATGGAGGATACTTGAGGTCGACCATAAGCATAAGACCATACAGGTGGAAGAGATCAAGGGCTTCTCCGATACGCTCTGGACCGGAGGATTCGGCGACATCGATCCGAGGATCTTAAAGAAGATGAAGGAAGTACTTGAAGGGAACGAGGAATATCCCTATTTAAGGCCGAATGCCGCGCTCAGGCTCAAAAAGGCGAGGAGACTCGCCCATGAGAGCGGGATGTTAAAAAGCCCTGTCATAGCGGCCGGCGGTGATACGATGTTCATAATACCCTGGATAGGCAGCAAGCAGTTCAGGACTCTTGACAGAGCGCTGAAATACATGTTGAGAGGGGATCTGAAGCTGAGGCATCTTATCCCTACCGAGCCCTATTACTTCAGCGTGGCTGGAGAGGTCTCGCCTGACACCCTTCTTGATGCCATCAGGTTCACCGCTAAAGGGGAATACGATCCCTACCTGCTCCTGGGAAAGGACGAGGCCCCGCTCAACGGAAAGAACGATGAATTCGCTCCCGATGAGCTTCTGAGGAAGGCCTTCATAAAGGACGGGATCGACCTTGATTTCAAGGATATTTAAACGGCTTATTGTTAAAAAACAGTACATAATTTGTTTGTAAAATCTTAAACAAAAAGTTATAGAATAGTAGCATATGAGAAGAGATTAAAAGGAATCGAAATATATCTGTTTTGGAAAGGATGATATTATGAACGGTTCAAGAAATGCTGGAAGAAAATTCCTGGTTGCAGCTGCGGCAGTTATAGTGCTGGTGCTCATAGTTGCTGGAGTGACGAGGTTCGCTTCGAACTATACGAAATACAAGGATGCCTATGAACAGTCAGAGATCACTGATGCAGGGGAAAAAGCTGAAGACCAGACCGATAAGACAGAGGATAAGATAGAGATAAGGGGTTCTACCTCGGACAGCGGTCAGGCTGATTCCGCAAAGGATAAGATCAGCGAGAATATCGAAGCCTCGATAAATAAGGATGACAAGAGCAGCAGGCTCCTTGAGATACTTACACAGCCCGGTGAAGGCGAGATGACGCCTGAGGAGGCAGCTGAAAAAGTAACACCTTCAATAGTCTGCATACAGAATTATCAGACGGTGACACAGTATATCACCGACGGCGGATACAATTTCGGAGGATTCAGCTTCGGCGGACGCAGAAGGGAAAACGGTTCTTCTATACAGCTCGCGGCTGAAGGCAGCGGCATCATCGTCTCCAAGGACGGTTACATAGCCACGAATGCGCATGTCATCGAAGGCGCAGAGCTCGTTAAGGTGGTTCTGAGCAACGGCGATATATATCAGGCTGAGATAATAGGCTCAGATACCGATACGGATCTGGCACTGCTGAAGATAAAAGCTACTGAACTTCCCGCGGCTACGATAGGCGATTCCTCGGCGATGAAGGTCGGGCAGTTCGTGCTGGCGATAGGAAATCCGGGCGGCAGCATGTATTCGAATTCCGTAACGTTCGGCATAGTTTCAGCTGTTCACAGAGAGCTGGACTATATCGGTCAGGGATATACGCTTGACATGATACAGACCGATGCCGCTATAAACCCCGGAAACAGCGGCGGTGCGCTTATAAACCTCAAGGGAGAGGTCGTTGGGATCTGCTCGATGAAATATGTGGATACTCAGTATGAGGGGATGGGTTTCGCTATATCAACCCAGGAAGCGATCCCGATCCTGAATGAGCTGCTCGAGAACGGACGCGTTACTTCAAGGAGCGCGCTTGGGATCACTGGCATGGCGCTCGATGAAGTATCGGCAAAGTACTATGATCTCGTTGAGGGCATGTATGTTTCGAACGTCACCTCCGATAAGGCTGGAGACCTTGAAGCAGGAGATGTTATAATCTCAGTCGACGGAAAAGAGACCAAGACGCTTCAGGATCTGAAGAGCGTGCTTAAAGGAAGAAAACCCGGTGAAACGGTAGAGGTAACTTATTACCGTTCCTCGGAGAAGGCGAACAGGACTACTACCGTCACGCTTATAGCTCTCGACAGCGACTGAAGATAAGGAAATAAGGATACACAGGACCGGTGCATTACATGTGCTCCGGTCTTTTTGTACATATAGGAACTGTCATGTTCAATGTGAGGCAGTGTTGTGGTAAAATCAATAGTGTCGTAGATAGTCATGAAAGGAACATTTTATGTCAAGACCTATAATCGCAGTCACTATAGGAGACCCTGCAGGCATCGGCCCTGAGATCGCACTTCGTGCAGCGGCAGATCCCGAAGTGGTAAAAAGGACGAGGCCTCTGCTCATTGGAAGCATGGACGTGATAAGAAGAGCCATGGGCTTTAACAGCATGCCTTCCCTTAAGCTAAACATCGTAAGCGACCCGGGAAAAGGGCTTTACGAGCCTGGGACTGTCGACATCATCGACTGCGGAGTTAAGGGCCTGTCGGAGCTTCCGGTAGGGAAGATATCAGGCGAGTGCGGCAAGGCTTCCTTCCTGTATATAAAGAAAGCGGCTGACCTTGCTCTTGAGGGAAAAACGGACGCTGTAGCGACTGCTCCTATAAACAAGGAATCCCTTAAGGCGGGAGGAGTGCCGTATATAGGGCATACCGAGATACTTGAGGGGCTGTCTCATTCGAAGGACCCGGTAACTCTTTTTGAGGTGAACGGGCTAAGGGTATTCTTCCTTTCAAGACATATCCCGCTTTCTGAAGCATGCAGGTTCGTCACGAAGGACAATATAAAAAACGCGGTAAGAAGATCGAAGGCTGTTCTCGATAAACTGGGGATCATAGGAGGGACCATGGCTGTGGCGGGACTCAATCCCCACAGCGGTGAACACGGCCTTTTCGGAGATGAGGAAGTAAGGGAAATAATGCCCGCGGTAGAGGAACTGAAAAACGAGGGCATCGCCGTTGAAGGGCCTGTGAGCGCAGACTCCGTATTCCATCTGGCGCTTAAGGGAAGATACAACAGCGTACTGTCGCTTTACCATGATCAGGGCCATATCGCGACGAAGACGCTCGATTTTGAAAGGACCATATCGATAACAGGCGGACTGCCGTTCTTAAGGACCTCCGTCGATCACGGCACGGCGTTCGACATAGCGGGAAAGGGCATCGCAAGTGAGACGAGCATGAAGGAGGCCATATTCGTAGCGGCCAAATATGCTCCCTTCTACAGATAAAAGGGCAAAACGTTTTAAGGAGACGGCACATATGAAGTACGGAAATATAAAAAACGTGGACAAGAAAGTCTCAAGACTCATATACGGTTGCGCCATAGGTGATTTTTTCTCGGGCGGCGATATGAGCGAGATCCTTGACGCAGTGGTAGACGCGGGGATAAATACACTTGACACAGCGCGCATCTACCGGCTCTCTGAAAAGTCGGTAGGGGACTGGATGGAGAAGAGGGGGAACAGGGATGACCTGGTCATCCTGACGAAATGCGCCCATCCTCTTGAGGACGGGATAAAGAGAGTCAACAGAAAAGAGATACTTGATGACTTCAGGGTCTCGACAGGATACCTCAAGACAGACTATATAGATATATACATGATGCACAGGGACGATCCTGACTGCGATCTTAGAGACGTGATGGAGACTCTTTCGGAACTGCATGAAGCAGGAAAGATAGGCGCCATAGGTGCTTCGAACTGGACTGCAGACAGGATAGAGAAGGCGAACGAGACGGCATATAAGTACGGACTTACCGGGATCACGGTGTCGAGTCCGCATCTAAGTGCCGTAGACCAGGTTAGGGATCCCTGGGCGGGCGGCGTGGTAACTATCACAGGCGAAAAGAACAGGTATCAGAGAGAATGGTACAGAGAGACGAAATTCCCTCTCATCGCTTACTCGAGCCTTGCCCACGGCTTCCTGTCTGGAAGGATAACTGACGAGGAGAGCGCTAAAAGACTGCTCGATGAGTCCGCTGTTACAGGCTATGACTGCCCTGAGAACTATATAAAGCTTAAAAGGATAAGGGAAGTGGCGGAGAACAGGGACAGCACCGTGGCGCTTGTATCAATGGCGTGGCTCTTCCATCAGGGTATGGACGTATATGCGGCTGTGAGTTCCCTTAACCCGGCAAGGATAAAAGAAAATGTCAAAGCTCTCGATATGGAGCTGACGAAGGAAGAACTTGAATATATTGAAGGCTGAAGCCTTATAACCGATCATAAAGGAGAGGATGTATATGAATACTGTAGACAGATTTTTAAAGTATGTTAAGTACGATACCAACTCGCTTCCGAACATAGAAAAGGTCCCGAGCACGGAGAAGCAGTTCGATCTGGCAAAGGAACTTGCAAAAGAGCTTAAGGAGATGGGTGCAAAGGACGTTATCTTAAGCGAATACTGCTATGTTTACGCCACTATCCCCGCTACCACGAAGAAGGAAGTACCTACGGTAGGCTTCATCGCGCATATGGATACGATACCCGAGATCTCTGGCAAGGATGTCAAGGCAAGGATCGTAAAGGATTATGACGGAAATGATATCCTCTTAAATGAGGAAAAGGATATATGGATGACTGTTTCCCAGTTCCCGTTCCTAAAGGACTATAAGGGAGAGGACCTTGTGGTCACTGACGGTACGACGCTTTTAGGCGCGGATGACAAGGCCGGAGTTGCCGAGATAATGGCGATGGCCGAATATCTTTTAGATCATCCCGAGATAGAGCACGGAACGATAAAGATAGGGTTCACACCCGATGAGGAAGTAGGGCACGGACCTAATGAGTTCGACGTGGAGGGATTCGGAGCTGATTTCGCATATACCATGGACGGAGGCCCCATAGGCAGCCTCAACTATGAGACATTCAATGCCGCCTCTGCAGTCGTGAAGATCACAGGGCTCAGTGTACATCCGGGCTCCGCAAAGGACCAGATGAGAAATGCTGCCCTTATAGCGACAGAGTTCAACGCGCTCCTTCCGGCAAACGAGATACCCGCACATACTGAAGGCTATGAAGGCTTTTATCACCTTACCTCGATAAAGGGAGGCATAGAGGAAGCGGAGCTCGAGTATATCATAAGAGACCATGATATGGAGAAATTCGAGAAGAGGAAGGAGACCATGAGGATGGCCTGCGATCTTATAAACTTCAGATACGGCGAAGGCACCTGCACGGCTGAGATTGCGGACAGTTACTATAACATGAAGGAAAAGATCCTCCCCAGGTTCGAGATAGTGGAGAAGGTAGTGAGCGTATTTAAGAAGATGGGGATCGAGCCCAAGATCGAGCCTGTAAGAGGCGGTACGGACGGCTCAAGGCTCTCGTTCATGGGACTTCCGTGCCCGAACCTCTGTGCCGGAGGAGCAAACGGTCACGGCCGTTTCGAATTCGCTTCGGCAACACAGATGGAGAAGATCACAGAGTTCATGATCGAGCTCATAAAGAGCTTCTGCGAATAAGATACAAATCTTTGGGCTCTTCCCGAAACTTTCCGGGAAGGGCTCTTTTTATTTTATAAAAAACTGTTGACAGAAACATATGAGCGGTCTATCATATGAATGAAGATAAATATGAATGTATGTTCATATGAACAAATGCTCAGATATATGTGAGGAACGGATACGATGAACCACGATCACGACACGATATTAAAAACGGTAAGGAACGAGCTCCCGACAGACGAGCTCATTTCCGATCTTGCGGATCTCTTCAAGCTTTTCGGGGATACGACGAGAGCTAAGATACTGTTCGCTCTTTTTGAGTCGGAGATGTGCGTCTGTGCCATAGCGGAGCTTTTAGGGATGACCCAGTCAGCCATATCCCATCAGCTAAAGATACTCAAGAATGCTAATCTGGTCGGAAACAGAAGGGAAGGGAAGACGATATACTATTTCCTTTCCGACGAGCATGTACATACCATCATAGCCCAGGGTTTTGACCATCTTATAGAAGAAAGAAAAACCAGATAAGGAGAAACGAGATGAAAAAGAATCTGAAGATCGAAGTGGACTGCGCAAACTGCGCGAGGAAGGTCGAGGAAGCTGTAGCGAAGGTTGACGGAGTCAACAGCGTAAGAGTCAATTTCATCACACAGAGGATAACGCTTGATCTTGCCGACGGTGACCAGGACAGGATCATGAAGGATATAAGAGCCGCCGCGAAGCGCGTCGAGCCCGACTGCGTTATAGGCTGACCCGTATGAATAAAAAACAGAAAAAGACCCTTATAAGGATCATATCGGCTATAGCCCTTGCGGTATTATCGGTATTCATAAAGGATGACATAATAAAGCTCGCCCTGCTTATCGTCTCTTATATCATAGCCGGATACGACGTGGTCATATCCGCGGTGAAGGATATCATAAACGGGCAGCTCCTAAACGAGAAGTTCTTGATGACGGTGGCTACGCTCGGTGCCTTTGCCATAAACGAGAGGACAGAGGCCTGCGCAGTCATGATCTTCTATCAGATAGGAGAGCTTTTCCAGAGCATAGCGGTAGGAAAGAGCAGAAGATCGATTAGCGAGCTCATGGACCTGACATCGGATACAGTTAACGTCATACGTGACGGCACAGAGATGACCGTCGATCCTTATGAGGTAGAGGTCGGTGAGACGATAGTGGTAAGGCCCGGGGAAAAGATCCCGATCGACGGGCTGATAACAGAAGGCGAGACAGAGGTCGATACATCATCGCTTACCGGTGAGAGCCTTCCCGCGGTAAAACGCGTGAGCGACAGGGCTGTCAGCGGATCGGTCAACATTTCAGGAGCAATAAAGATAAGGACGGAGAAGCCATATGACGAGTCAACAGCTTCAAAGATAGCAGAACTCGTTGGAAGCTCGCTTGACAAGAAGGCGAGGATCGACGATTTCGTAACGAGATTTGCTTCGGTCTATACGCCTATAGTCGTAGGCGGCGCTGTGCTCCTTGCGCTTATACCCGTGCTTTTCTTTGGCGGGGAGTTCGCTGTCTGGGTTAGAAGAGCGCTCTCATTCCTGGTCGTGTCGTGCCCCTGCGCGCTCGTCGTCTCGGTGCCTCTCTCATTCTTCGGAGGAGTGGGCAAAGCTTCGAGGAACGGCATACTCGTAAAGGGTTCGGGATATATGGAGATGCTTTCGAAGATCGACACTATGGTTTTCGACAAGACTGGTACGCTTACGAAAGGCAGTTTTGCCGTTGACGCCGTGCACTCGGACGCTCTTTCCGAAGCTGAACTTCTAGATATAACGGCTCTTGCGGAATCATATTCCAACCATCCGGTAGCGCTGTCGGTCTTAAAGGCCCATAAAGGACATATCCATAAGGAAAGGGTGGGTCTCGTGACAGAGATCCCCGGC
>JAEEGL010467204.1_pt1 | contig 17890 bp, 16 predicted proteins | sample 9134231 | NCBI WGS metagenome assembly JAEEGL01 (sample SAMN16246548, study PRJNA631951) | gut metagenome | biome: gut microbiome; feature: rumen; material: fiber-attached | host: Bos | place: Iran: Karaj | collected 2018-10 | reverse complement strand
TGAAAAGGCTGATGTTAACGAAGATAACAAGGTGAACGGCACGGACATTCAGGAGGTGATAAACATCATCGTGAATGCAGATTGATTGAAATTAGAAAAAATAAAATGGCGTCGCAGTAGCGGCGCCTTTTTTATATTTAACGTAAGGGCTGGAATCCGACGAAATACAGGGCAAAAAATGAACCTATGGTTCGTGAGTAATTTATACTGGCTCCATGAACCAAGTAATCTTGCTTAATCGGGACATGAACTATAGGTTCATTTAATAGGTCATATTTGACCTTTAGAAATTGAAGCCGAGGAAGACGTAGGTGGTGCCGAGGATGTTGCGGTTGACGACTTTGCCATTTCCTGACTGATAATAGAAGAAGACGCCTTGTACGCCGCTGAACCAAGGTCCGTTGTTCCATAGTATAGCGATGCGGGCATTGGCGTTGAAGGCCAGATAGCTGTTGGCAAAGTTGTTGATGGACTTGAATATGTCGGAGGATGATTCTGGCTTCTGGGAGTCTGCCTTATGAAAGAGTGCTCCGATGCCTCCAGTCAGTTCTCCTGCTGCAAGCCAGTTGCGGGAAAAGACCCAGTTGTAACCATAGCCTGCCGTAAGGGTTATCTCGTCGTTTTTCTGAGTGCCTGTTACGGCATTGGTCGGCAGATTGGTGCCGTAGGTGGAGTTGATGATGTTTGTCAGTCTGTCCCAATCTACTGTTATGCGATTGTGGGAATAGGCTGCTCCGAGAAGCAGAGAGCCGGCAGACTTCAGCTGTCGGTTTGTCTGAGAGAAGGCTGCCTGATGGCTATATCTTTTGTAGTTGGTGACGTAGTAGAAGTTGATGCGTGTCATTCCGACATTGATACCATCAAAGGGAAGGTCGTGGAGGTCTGCGGAATAGTTGACATCATTCATGATGAGGCGTTTGATATTGTAGTTTCCTCCTACACGACGGTAGAAGAGGTCCATTCCGAAGGCAGAGGAATAGACGGAACCTGCCAAATCGATATCATCATGATTGAAGATAGACTTGATGTCGATATTATATCCGAAGAAGGCAAAACGCCATCCGAAGAACGGGCCGATACGAGTGCGGATTTTGGGCGCTACACGAAGGAAAAAATCGGAACCGTTGTCGATTTCATACATCTCAAAGCGATTTGTCAGCTGTACCTCTGCACACCAGTTATAGAAGTCTTGGATTTCGATATATGTGGTGTCTCGGGGTGGGGAGAATATCCTGTCTAAAAAGCGATAGGTGCGTTTGAAGATGTTATCCTTCTTGGGCGCTTGGGATGATAATGTGAGGGAATCCTGTTGTACAGAAGTGGCGATAGTGTCTTGTAGGGTAGCGAGTCCGAGAGTGTCAATATGTGCCGACGCACATATTGCGAAGAGTAATAAGAGGAATGAAGAAAATAATCTTCTCAAAACTTCTTTAATATTTTATCTAATACCCAGTTAGTAGGTGTGGCGCTGAGTGCCGTACACTGGCAGTCGCTCTTGCCCTGCAGGGTAGATACGATGTCCTGTATCAGTGGTTGCTGCACGTAGCGTGGATTCTCTATTGTGATGTTCTCTACTCCGTCAGAGGTCTGCAAGCATATAGGAGTATAGTCAAAGACGGAGAAGGAAAGGATGCCCTCAGAACCGATTAGCTCTATTCTGTCCTCACGTCCTGACTCGTGTCCGGCAAAGCACCATGAGCCGCTGCCAGGCAAGCCACTCTCGAACTGATAGCAGGCGCTGACGGTGTCCTCTGCCTGATACAGCCCTCCTCTGTTGCAGGAATATCCACGCGCGTAAACTATCACTCCGAAGAACTGCTGCAGGATGTCAAACTGATGGGGTGCGAGGTCATAGAAATATCCGCCTCCGGCAATGTCTGGCTGTATGCGCCAGGGGCGCTGGTCTGGGGCGTTGTAATCGACCTGACGCGGAGGACAGGCAAAACGTATCTGGACGTTGAGAACCTTGCCGATGCGCCCTTCGTTAAGCAACTGTCCGACTTTCTTGAAGTAGGGCAGGTAGCGGCGGTAGTATGCCACGAAGCAAGGCACGTGGGTCTCTTCAGACACACGGTTGATACGAGCACAGTCGTCGTAGGAGGCTGCCAGTGGTTTCTCCACATATACCGGCTTGCCAGCCCTCATGGCCATAATGGCATAAGTGGCATGCGACGACGGCGGGGTGGCTATATAAACAGCATTGATTTGTGGGTCATCAACAAGGGCTTGCGGATCGGTGTACCATCGGTCAATGCCGTGACGTTCAGCATAGGAGCAGGCTTTGTCGGCACTCCGGCTCGTCACGGCAACAATCCTCGATCCTTCGATTTCATTAAAGGCAGGACCGCTCTTCTTCTCGGTCACTTCTCCGCAACCGATTAAGCCCCAACGGATTTCTTTCACTATTTCTTCTCTTCTTTCTTAGCAGAAGACCCCTTCTTATATGTCTTGTTCAGACCCTTGACTATCTCGTCGGTAATGTCGATACCCTTGTTGGCATAGAGGATATTGTCACCACTCTTAGAGAGAATCATTGTGTATTTCTTATCCTTATTATATTTATCTATAAAGTGCTGGATAGAGTCGTGCAGCGCCTCATTGAACTTTGCTGTCTCGTTCTGGAACTCAGCGGTCAGACGAGCCTGAAGTGCTTCGAGGTCAGCGTTCTGCTTCTGCAGTCCGGCCTGTACCTGCTCAGCCTGCTCACGAGTATAGGCATTCTGCTGCAACTTCTGCTGGAAGTTGTTGGCTGCTGCTTGCAGGGCCTGACCCTTTTGCTGGAGGGTATTCTGTATGTTCTGACTCTTCTTCTCTAATATGAGAGAATACTCCTTGCAGAACTCATATTGTGTCATGATAGAATCGACTTCTACGTATGCAATCTTAAGAGTGGAGTTAACCTTTGGCTTCTCATCTGAGGAATTGTCAGATTTAGGAGAGTTATCGCATGAAGAGAGTGAAAAAAGGGCTACGACTGCTACAGCAATAGCACCAAAAGTAGAAAGTTTTGTCATTTTTATTATAAAAGATTTTGTTAATTGCGTCCTTTTTATTAATTTTGCATGCAAATGTACGAAAAAGTTCAAGACTTTGAGAATTTGTGTGATTAAAGATTATTGTTTTTTAGTTTAATTAAGAAATTGTAATTGTGAATTATGAATTATTAAATCCAAAAGACGTGTTTGAGTTTTTTGGCGAGATAAATAAGATTCCTCGTCCTTCCAAGCACGAGGAGAAGATGATAGCGTATCTCACAGAGTTCGGTAACAGTCGTGGTCTTGAGACCATAGTTGATGAAACTGGCAATGTTCTTATCCGCAAAGGTGCAACGCCGGGCATGGAGAATAAGCCTGTGCTTACCATTCAGAGTCACATGGATATGGTGTGCGACAAGCTCGTTGACAGGGAGATTGACTTCATGAACGACCCTATTACCACATATATTGCCGATGAGAATGGTAAGGCTGACCCTTCCGGAGAATGGCTTACGGCAGACGGTACCACATTGGGTGCTGACGATGGCATAGGCTGTGCAATGGAGTTGGCGTTGCTTGACTCTGACACAATAGAGCATGGTCCCATAGAGTGTCTCTTTACGCGTGACGAGGAGACAGGTCTTACGGGCGCCAACAACCTTAAGGCCGGCATGTTGCGCGGAGACTACCTGCTCAACCTTGATTCTGAGGACGAAGGCCTCTTTTATGTGTCATGTGCCGGGGGAAAGACCACTACATCCACGTTCTATTATTCCAAGGTCGAGCCGGATAATACGAATCGCTGGTTCTTTGTTGAGATGAGTGTCAAGGGACTGACAGGAGGGCATAGTGGTGACGATATAAACAAGAAGCGTGCAAACTCCATAAAGTTGCTGACTCGTTTCCTCTATATGGAGCAGAAAAAGATGCCTCTGCTTCTTGCAGACTTCAATGCGGGGAAGCTTCACAATGCCATCCCTCGTGACGGCAAGGCGGTAGTGGCTGTGCCGTTTGACGAAAAGGAAAATCTCAGAGCCGACTGGAATGTATATTGTGCTTCTGTAGAGGAGGAATTCCATGTTACGGAGCCTACAATAGTATGGAATATGGAGAGCACGGAACCTCGTAAGGTAATTCCGGCAGAGCTCAGCAATCGCATCATACATGCCTTGCAGGCTGTTCATGCCGGAGTGTTCTCTGTTGTGCAGGATACGGTGCTTGGCGACATAACTGAGACATCGTCTAATCTGGCTTCAGTTCAGACATCTGAGGACAGTTGTGTCATAGTATGCTCGCAGAGAAGTTCAGTCATGAGCAATCTTACCAATATGGTGAATACCGTTCGTTCTGTCTTTGAACTGGCAGGGGCTGACAAGATTATACATAATGACGGCTATCCGGCTTGGAAGATGCGTCCGAACAGTCATATCAGAGACGTAGCGCAGAAGTGCTACAGAAGTCTCTTCAATAAAGACCCCAAGATTATCGGCATCCATGCAGGTTTGGAGTGCGGACTGTTCGCAGAGCGTTACCCCAACCTCGATATGCTTTCTATGGGTCCGACAATGCGTGGAGTTCACTCACCTGATGAAAGACTGAATATCCCGACAGTAGGCAAGGTATGGGACTTGGTGAAAGAAATACTTAAGGAAATCTGATGAAGAAATATTGTTTAGACCTCACAGTCCGTTGCGTTGAACATATAAACGACAAATATGTCCTGTTGCGTCTCACCCACGAGCAACCTTTGCCTGAGATGCTGCCGGGACAGTTTGTTGAGGTGCGTGTGGATGGTTCGCCGTCAACTTTCCTTCGCCGCCCTATATCTATAAATAATGTGGATAGGACGAATAATGAACTTCATCTGCTCGTTGCCTGCATAGGCGACGGCACTCGACGCTTAGGTGAATTGGCAGAAGGCGATACCCTTAATGTGGTGCTGCCGTTGGGAAATGGTTTTACGCTGCCTGCGGACAATAATCAGAAACACCTGCTGGTGGGAGGTGGAGTAGGGGTGGCCCCTCTGCTTTATCTTGGTCAGCAGATGAAACTTATGGGGGCGGAGCCTACTTTCCTTTTGGGAGCACGCTCTGCAAAAGACCTGCTGATGCATGATGCCTTTAAGGCTGTCGGTCGTGTGTTTATAACCACCGAGGATGGCAGCGAGGGTGAGAAAGGATTTGTAACAGACCATTCTATCTGGCAAAAGGAAACGTTCAATCTTATTTCCACCTGTGGTCCTGGTCTGATGATGAAGGCTGTGGCTCGCCTGTCGAAAGAGAAGGGTGTTCCTTGCGAGGTCAGCCTAGAGAACAAGATGGCATGTGGCGTTGGTGCATGCCTGTGCTGTGTGGAGAAGACAAAAGATAAGGGTAATGTCTGTGTCTGTACGGAAGGACCAGTATTTAATGCAGAGAGAATATGGTAAAGAGCGACCTCAGAATAGTTTTTATGGGCACCCCGGAGTTTGCTGTGGGTACATTGCAAGCCCTTGTTGAGGGTGGTTATAATGTCGTGGCTGTCGTAACGCAGCCTGACAAACCTGTCGGCAGACATGCCTCTGTGCTTCATGCTCCGGCTGTTAAGGTATATGCTCAGGAACATGGTCTGCCCCTGTTGCAGCCGGAGAAGATGAAAGATGAGGCTTTCCTTGAGGAACTGCGCTCGTACAATGCTGACCTGCAGGTGGTTGTGGCATACAGAATGCTGCCTGAGGTGGTGTGGTCTATGCCGCGTTTTGGAACTTTTAATGTTCATGCTGCATTGCTGCCTCAGTACAGAGGTGCTGCCCCAATCAACTGGGCAATAATAAACGGTGAGACACAGACGGGCGTCACAACGTTCTTCCTTGACCATGATATAGATACGGGCCGCATCATTATGCAACATCCGTTCGATATTCCTGACGATGCTGATGTGGAATATGTTTATGACGGCCTCATGGTGCTGGGAGCGCAAGTAGCTATATGCACCATCGACAAGATTATTGCCGGCGACGGCAAGGTGGAGAGTCTGCCTCAGCAGGAAACAGGAGAGCTTCATGATGCTCCGAAACTGACGAAGGAGAATTGCAGGATTGACTGGACAAAACCGGCTAAGCAGGTCTATAACTTTGTCAGAGGTCTCTGTCCTATACCAGGCGCATGGGGCGAGGTGACTCTGCCTGACGGCTCTGCCATCGAGATGAAAATATACAAGACCCGGAAGTGCGGTACCTTGGAGAATATTCCTTCAGTAGCTCCGGGCACAATAATGAGGGAAAAGAAACATTTATATATAATGTGTGGCGACGGTCCGTTGGAATTACTTGTCATTCAACCTTCAGGAAAGAAGAGAATGGATGCTATGGCGTTTGCCAATGGGTTAAGGTAGTTGATATTTGTCAAGCAACAACAGGGTAAAACATTATTTTTTCAAAAAATAAGTACGAAAAAGTTGTGTATTTAAAAAAAATATATTACTTTTGCACCCGCAATTGAAAAATTGCAAGCGTTTAATGCGGAAATAGCTCAGTTGGTAGAGCACAACCTTGCCAAGGTTGGGGTCGCGGGTCCGAGTCCCGTTTTCCGCTCTTCTTATTGAAACAACAGGAAATATACCAGTGTTATTTTCTTGGAAAGTATATGCCCAGGTGGCGGAATTGGTAGACGCGCACGTTTCAGGTGCGTGTGCCGCGAGGCGTGCAGGTTCGAGTCCTGTTCTGGGCACACAGAAAAATAACTTATAAAAAAGTCGGAGAGGTGGCGGAATTGGTAGACGCGCTACTTTGAGGGGGTAGTGTCAATTGCGACGTGGGAGTTCGAGTCTCCTCCTCTTCACTTTTTGTTGTATATTTCTTTAATGCGGAAATAGCTCAGTTGGTAGAGCACAACCTTGCCAAGGTTGGGGTCGCGGGTCCGAGTCCCGTTTTCCGCTCTTTTTCCTGTTGTTTTTTTTTCGCTATTATTTTTCTTTTTTGTGAATAATGAACTTATATCTTAGATATTTTGATGACGAGACTCTTGTGCATGATGTCGAAGAGGCTCTCGTATTCCTTTCCAATATAGATGAAATAGAGATCACTCCTGAACTGGAGGCTGACCTGCGTGATTATGTGGCCAGCGATGATATGTATCCCAAGCGTTACAAAGTGCGCTCGCGTCAGTACTTTATCATCATTAAGACCGAGGCCGAGACGATGCAGGATTTCAAGGACAAGAAAGCTGTGCGTCAGGTTGCTCCTACCGATCCGAAGGTTGCTGAGCAGAAGCGCCTGCAGGAGATACTGCCTGGATGGTATGAGGGGACTCTCGATTTCAAGCGTGTAGTAGTAAATCATCTGGGTAAGTGCGAATATCGCGATACCACATTTACTGCCCAGTGTAAGGCAGAATCAATAATTGACTGCTATAATCGTATCTGTGATTACCTTCTCACGTGTGTTGACAAGCGCTCACAGTTCCCTGCTGCTCGAGGAAAGAATTTCCATTGCCACTATTTAGGTGCAGAAAAACCTTTATCATGAATAAAGTCATTCTTATAGGTAATGTAGGTGCTGAGCCGGAAGTAAGATATTTCGACCAGGATCAGGCCGTTGCCAATGTGCGTCTTGCTACCACAGAGCGTGGCTATACCCTTGCTAATGGAACAAAAGTGCCGGACAGGACTGACTGGCATAATCTCGTATTCTATCGCCGTCTGGCAAAGATTGTCGAGCAGTTCGTGCATAAGGGTGACAAGATTTATGTTGACGGCAAGCTGCAGTACCGACAGTATGACGACAAGAAAGGTGTTCAACGCCTTGCAACAGAGGTAATAGTTGAGAATCTTGAACTATTAACTCCTAAACCAAATCAACAATCCTGATGGACGACCCGTTATCGCAAATACAATTTATCGCTCCAGGCATAGATGCTATAATATGCCTGATATCTGCAATATTCTTGCTCTTGGTTTCCGGCTTTGCCAGCGGAGCAGAAATAGCATTCTTCAGTTTGTCGCCGAATGATTTGTCGGAATTGAACCCTGACAATACCAAAGACAAGAAAATCCTGATGCTCAGGGATGACTCGGAGCGTACTCTGGCAACCATCCTTATTACGAACAACTTCGTCAATGTGACGATAATCATGCTGCTCAACTACTTCTTCTCTCAGGTAGTTGATTTCGGCACGGCATATTGGGTGAAGTTCCTCTTCCTTACTGTTCTGCTGACATTCCTGCTGCTGCTTTTCGGCGAGATAATTCCGAAGGTATATTCGCGTGTCTCACCCCTTGCATTCTGCCGCAATGTCGTCAATGGCATCCTGTTCTTCCGTCAGTTGTTCTGGCCGATAGGTACTCTGCTGCTTGGCTCCGGTATATTGGCAGAGCGTTTCGTACAGCGTACCAATTATGACATTACAGCTGACGAGCTGGAGCAGGCGCTGGATATGACAGACAAAGAGGAGATTCGTGATGAGAAGGAGATGCTTGAGGGTATCATTCGTTTCAGCGACGAGATGGTGCGCGAGATTATGACATCGCGTCAGGATATAGCAGACATCGATATCAAGTCATCATTCAAAGATGTAATAGATAATATTGTGGAGAATAACTACAGTCGTATCCCTGTCTATCAGGGTAGCATCGACAATATTCGTGGTATTCTCTATATCAAGGACCTGCTTCCTCACATCGGTAAGGGTGACTCCTTCCGTTGGCAGACACTCATAAGGCCTGCCTATTTCGTTCCTGAGACGAAGAAGATTGACGACCTGCTGCGTGAGTTCCAGACAAACAAGGTTCATATCGCCATCGTTGTTGACGAGTTCGGCGGCACCAGCGGCATCATAACTCTTGAGGATATTCTTGAAGAGATTGTGGGCGAGATAAGCGATGAGTATGATGAGGAAGACAACAGCTATGTTAAGCTCGACTATAACACCTATGTCTTTGAGGGTAAGACGAAGATTGTTGACTTCTGCCGCATCCTCGACCTCGATGATGACTATTTCGAGAAGGCTGGTGATGCAGATACTCTTGCCGGTCTGCTGTTGGAGCTAAAAGGAGACTTCCCTGGCATCCACGAGAAGTTCGAATATGAGAATCTGTCTTTTGAGATTCTGAAGATGGAACAACGCCGCATATCGAGAGTAAAGGTTACAATAAAGGGGTAAAGTTAAATACTTCACCCCTTTTTCTTTTACCTTAAAAGCTTTATTTTCTTATTTTATGATGCCTTGCTCTACGAAAATCTGTTTCAGTATTTCTACAGAGCGGTCAACCTGTTCCTTGGTGTGTGTTGCCATCAGCGCATATCTTACCAGAGTGTCCTGCGGAGCACATGCCGGTGGCACTACCGGGTTGATGAATACGCCTCTCTCAAATGCCAGGGCCGTGATGAGGAATGTCTTGTCGGCATCACGTATATAAAGAGGTATGATAGGAGACTCGGTGTCGCCAATCTCAAAACCTTCTTCCTTGAAGCGCTTGAGTGCATAGTTGGTTACGTTCCACAGCTTCTCGATAATCTCCGGCTCAGCCTTCAGAATGTCCAGCGCCTTCTGTGCGGCAGCTGTTGCTGCAGGAGTATTCGAAGCAGAGAATATATATGTTCTTGATGTGTGACGCAGATAGTTGATTGTGTCGCTGTCGCTGGCAATGAATCCGCCTATTGATGCGAGCGATTTAGAGAATGTACCCATTATCAGGTCCACCTCGTCGGTAAGTCCGAAATGGTCGCAGACACCGCGTCCGTGGTCACCGAATACGCCCAGAGAGTGTGCCTCGTCAACCATTATTGAGCAGTTGTACTTCTTCTTCAGCTCAACGATTTCAGGCAGCTTTGCGAGGTCGCCTTCCATAGAGAAGACACCGTCCACAACAATAAGCTTTATTGCATCGTATGGAAGTTTCTTCAGGATGTTCTCCAGATCATCCATATCGTTGTGCTTGTACTTCAGCTGCTTTGCGAAGCTCAGGCGTCTGCCGTCAACGATACTTGCGTGGTCTCTGTCATCACAGATGATGTAGTCCTCACGACCGCCGATAGTTGCTATGACACCGGCATTTACAGAGAATCCGGTAGAGAAGCACAGTGCCTCGTCTTTGTGTACGAATTCAGCCAGGTCTTTCTCAAGCTTCACATGAATGTCAAGTGTACCGTTGAGGAAGCGGCTTCCGGCACATCCCGTGCCATACTGGTCTATTGCCTGCTTTGCAGCATCGCAGATGCGCTGGTCACCGACCAGTCCTGTGTATGCGTTTGAGCCGAACATCAATACCTTGTGTCCGCCCATTGACACCTCTGTGCCCTGCTTGCTTGTAATCTCACGGAAATATGGATAGACTCCCATCTCCATGAATCGCTGTGGTAAGCGATATGATTCGAATTTCTTTTGTAGTTGTCCCATTTTGTATGTTTACAAAACTATAATTGCGCGTGCAAAGATATAAAAAATATGTGACATAGAGTAATTTTTTTTGCAGAAAATGCTCTTTTTTAGAAAATAATTCACGTTTCTCCTCCTTTATATGTCATTTTAAGCGCCATTTTATTATTTTTGCAGCTCAAAGATGAAGTCAGGACAATTTAAAATCCATGCTTGAAAACAAGAAAATAGTTTTTATCGTAAATCCTATCTCAGGTGTAGGCAAGAAAGACCAGTTGCCTGAGATAGTGGACAAATATATTGACCATTCGGTTAATGAGGTCGAGATAGTTTATACGGAGCATCCTGGTCATGCTTTCGAAATTGCACGTCAGAAGGCTGATATGGGTGTCGATATCGTAGTGGCTGTCGGTGGTGACGGCACAGTAAATGAAGTCGCACGCGCTCTTGTTGAGACCCGTACGGCACTCGGCATCATCCCGTGTGGCTCTGGCAATGGCCTTGCCCGCCATCTGATGCTCCCCATCAATATGGAAGGTGCGATGCAGGTTATTACGGAATGTGTCATTCATGACCTTGACTACGGCGTCATAAACAATCATCCCTTCTTCTGCACCTGCGGCATGGGCTTCGATGCCTTTATATCCCAGAAGTTTGCTGATGCCGGCAAGCGCGGCCCCCTGACATATATCGAGAATGTGCTTATCGAGGGTCTGAAATACGAGCCTGAGACATATTCCGTTACTCTCGACGGCAATGATGCGGAGCCTTACAAGGCTTTCCTTATTTCTGTCGCCAACGCTTCACAGTACGGCAATGATGCCTATATCGCTCCGAAGGCGTCAATGAGTGACGGCTTCCTTGATGTCGTTATTATGGAGCCGTTTGATATCCTTGATGCGCCACAGGTGGGACTGGATCTCATGAACAAGACTCTTGACAAATCGTCAAAGATACGTTCGTTCCGTGCCAAGGACATTCATATTACACGTACTAATCCGGGGGTGATTCATTATGACGGCGACCCGATAATGGCAGGTAAGGACATCCATGTTCAGCTCAAGAGCAAGGGTATCCGCATTGTTATCAACGACCATGCCGACAAGAGCCGTCGCAAGCCGAATGTGGTTCAGTCCGTTTATTCTGAGTTCTTCAATGAGCTTATGAATGTCCGTGATGACCTGAGCCGCCCTCTTGCCACTATGAAGGCTATCCTTAAGAAAATTTAGATGGAAGATACCTACCTTACCATATCATCTCCTTCTGAAGGCTATTATACCGAAAAGCGAAGCAAGTTCTATGCCTTCGCCCATCCTGTTGAGACGGCAGAAGAGGTAAGGGAGTTACAGCAGTTCTATCGTAAGAAATACTATGATGCCCGCCATGTGTGCTATGCCTACCGCCTGGGTAGCGACGGCAGCGTTTTTCGCGTAAATGACGACGGCGAACCGTCATCTACTGCGGGCAAGCCCATTCATGGCGCCCTTCTCAGCGCAGGCCTTACAAATGTCGTTATCTTTGTAATACGCTATTACGGCGGTGTCAATCTCGGCACCGGTGGACTTATCGTGGCCTATCGAGAGGCTTCACGCGATGCCATTGCCAATGCTGAGGCAGAGGGAAAAATTGTTGAGCGTCAGGTTGAGGAACAGCTTACCTTTACCTTCCCCTACGAGCAACTCAACGACGTTATGCGCATAATAAAAAACATGCAGCCTCGCGTCCTAAGTCAGGATTTCCAGGCTACATGTTCTGTTACGTTGTCTATCCGTAAGTCTCTTATGCCAGAGCTAACTCAACGATTAAGTCAACTGCGCTCTTAAGACCTTCCGTATTCTTTCCTCCGGCTGTTGCGAAGTGAGGCTGTCCGCCTCCGCCGCCCTGTATCAGCTTACCGGCTTCGCGTACTATCTGTCCGGCATTCTTGCCCTCTTTCACGAGGTCGTCAGACAGTGCTACGGTGAGGCTTGGCTTGCCCTGTGATACACAGCCTATTGCTACTACCATCTTTTCAGGGAACTGCTGTCTCAGCTGGAACGCCATGTCCTTGGCATTCTGCGCATCAATAGGCAGTACGGCACTCAGAATCTTTATGCCGTCCTTCTCCTTGGCGTCCTGTATGAGTTTCTCCTTGAATTGTCCGGCCTTCTGTGACTTGAATTCATCCACCTGTGCCTGCAGCTCTTTGTTTTCTGCTATGGCCTTGGATATTGTCTCAAACAGGTTCGGAGCATTGTTGAAGAGACCCTTCAGGTCGTTCTGGAAATCCTGTGCCCTGTCAATCAGGTCTTCTACGGCTTTGCCCGTGATGGCCTCGATACGGCGTACTCCGGCAGCGATGCTGCTTTCGCTCAGTATGCGTACCATGCCTATCTGTCCAGTGGCAGCAGCGTGACATCCGCCGCAGAATTCTACTGACGAACCGAACTTCACCACGCGGACGCGGTCGCCGTATTTCTCGCCGAAGAGGGCGATGGCTCCGAGTTGCTTGGCTTCCTCAATAGGTGTGTCGCGGAATTCCTCAAGTGGGAGGTTCTGGCGTATGCGTTCGTTAACGATATGCTCCACCTCGCGAATCTGCTCTGGTGTCACCTTCTCGAAGTGTGAGAAGTCGAAACGCAGGTAGTCGGCAGTCACGAGCGAGCCCTTCTGCTCCACGTGGTCTCCCAGTACCTCGCGAAGAGCCTGGTCGAGTAGGTGAGTGCAGGTGTGGTTGCTCTCAACGGCCCTGCGCTTGTCAGTATCCACGCATGCCATGAATTCTGCCTCGCAGTTCTCAGGTATCTTGTCAACGATGTGTATAGCAACGCCGTTTTCCTTCTTGGTGTCCAGCACTTTTATCTCCTCGTTCTCGCTTACGAGTACTCCGGAGTCGCCGACCTCGCCACCCATCTCTCCGTAGAAAGGTGTGTTGTCGAGAATCATCTCGTATGCCGTACCCCTCTTCTGCTTCACCTCGCGGTATTTCACGATGTGGCAGGGATATTCCGTGTAGTCATATCCTACGAAGGTCGAAATATTGTTTTCGTTACCGTTTTCGTTTTCGTTATCGTTTTCGTTAACTGTCACCCAGTCACCCAGATGCACTTCGGCAGCATTCCTTGCACGGTTCTTCTGTTGCTCCATGCACTTTGCAAAGCCCTCTTCGTCAACGGTCAGACCCTGCTCGCGGCAAATCAGCTCTGTCAGGTCAAGCGGGAATCCGTAGGTGTCGAACAGGGTGAAAGCCTTGTCGCCAGCTATCACGGTCTTGCCGGCAGCCTTTGTCTCGTCGGTGATGCCCTGCAGCAGTTTGATGCCGTTCTCCAGAGTGCGCAGGAATGCGCTTTCCTCTTCCTGCATCACCTTCATGATGAGCTTCTGCTGTGCAGGCAGTTCGGGGAATGCCTCGCCCATCTCTGCTACGAGTGTTGGCACCAGCTTGTATATGAATGCCTCTTTCTGTCCCAGGAAGGTGTATCCGTATCTTACGGCACGGCGCAGTATGCGGCGTATCACGTAGCCTGCCTTGGCGTTGCTTGGCAGCTGTCCGTCGGCAATGGCGAAAGCGATTGCACGCAGATGATCCACGATAACACGCAGAGCCACATCCTTCTCTTCAGACTCGCCGTATTTGCATCCTGCCATGTCGGCCATCGTCTTGATGAGTGGCTGGAATACGTCGGTGTCGTAGTTTGAAGTCTTGCCCTGCAGCGTGCGTACCAGGCGTTCGAAACCCATACCCGTGTCGATAACCTTAGCAGGCAGTTCTTCGAGCGAGCCGTCGGCCTTCCTGTTAAACTGCATGAAGACGAGGTTCCATATCTCTATCACCTGTGGGTGGTCCTTGTTCACAAGGTCCTTCCCAGGCACCTTAGCCTTCTCCTCGGCAGAGCGAGAGTCAACGTGCAGCTCAGAGCAAGGTCCGCATGGGCCAGTGTCGCCCATCTCCCAGAAATTGTCGTGCTTGTTGCCGTTGATGATGTGGTCCTTCGGCAGGAACTGCTCCCAGATGGCAGCAGCCTCGTCATCGCGTGCCAAGCCCTCTTCCTCAGAGCCCTCGAATACGGTGGCATAGAGGTCAGCAGGGTCTATCTTCAGCACATCAACGATATATTCCCACGCCCATGAGATTGCCTCCTTCTTGAAGTAGTCTCCGAAACTCCAGTTTCCGAGCATCTCAAACATGGTGTGGTGATAAGTGTCGTGTCCTACCTCTTCCAGGTCGTTGTGCTTGCCGCTCACGCGGAGACACTTCTGTGTGTCGGCCTGTCTGCGGCTCTTAGGGGTGGTGTTGCCCAGGATGATGTCCTTGAACTGGTTCATACCGGCATTAGTGAACATCAGCGTTGGGTCGTCCTTCACCACCATCGGAGCACTCGGCACGATGAGGTGTTCTTTGCTTTCAAAGAATTTCTTGAAAGATTCTCTTATTTCCTTAGCAGTCATTAGTTCTATAACCTATAACCTATAACCAATAACCTGTAAACTTTACTTCTTAGCCAGCAGGTCGCGAATCTCTGTCAGCAGTTTCTCCTCTGCGCTTGGCTCAGCAGGTGCTGCAGTAGCCTCTGCTTCAGCCTCCTCCTTTGCCTTCAGGTCCTTCATCTTGGTAATGCCCTTCACCATCATGAATACACAGAATGCGATGATGAAGAAGTTAATGATGGTCTCGATGAAGCTACCGTAGTTGATAGTAGCAGGAGCCAACTCAATGCCCTCGTGAACCACCCTTGGCAGTTCTACTTTCAGGTCAGAGAAGTTTACTCCGCCAATGAGCCATCCGATAGGAGGCATGATGATGTCGTTAACGATACTGTTTACGATGTTTCCGAACGCACCGCCGATGATTACACCGACAGCCATGTCAATTGCGTTGCCTTTAACAGCAAACTCCTTGAATTCTTTTACAAAATTTCCCATGATTGTTTTTATTTTAAATGTTAATATAAATTATCACTCTTTTCCACTCCCTTTCTTGACTTTGTCGAACTTCTTGATACCTTCTTTAAAACTTCAGCCTCCCCGCAGGGGCATCTTCGGCTGGTTTTAATATCGGCATCTACGAACTTTCACTCCACTCTCACTCCCTTCTCACTCCCCTTATTAAAAATTCGCTGCAAAATTAAGAAAAAAAATCCAAACTTCAAAAGAAAAGGGAAAAAAAAAGCAAGAACCGCCTCCAGCTACCCCTGTGAGCCTGTCACAGAGAGCCGTCGGCGGCAGTATTCGTGTACCCCGAAAGTAGTTGAATTTACCAATTTACCAATTTACCGATTTACCGATTTACCAATTTACCCTCAAAAAATGAGCCGCGTCTCTTAATCTACTTCTTCCCAAAGCTCGTTCAACTTCTCCGTTACCTCTACTGGCAGCAGTTCTCCAGAATGTCCTTTCTGCCAGTCGAAGTCTGGTATGGCTGTCATCAGCTTTTCTAACGATATATGTGGCACTTCCCCTGGCTCCACAGGGTTCATGCAAGCCAAATCCACATACAGCCTCCGTTTTGAGGAGCCGGCCCAGTCGTCAGAGACGTATGGATCAGACAGCAACAGTCCGCTGAACACGATGCCGGCCTTATCATCATCAACTCGCATCATATAGAAGATGTCGCCCCTTCGAGCCTCCTCCCATTCGTGGATGCTCCAGTCCATAAAGAACATGCCGTTCTTCATATTCTCCAAAGCCGCCTCATAATCCTGTTCTGTAAAAGAACTTATTGAAGGATTCCATCGCATCAGGTATTTTCTTGGCTCCTTTAATAAGGGCACCACTTCAAAGCCTACTTCCCATATACAACTGTTGCCGTTAGGGTCTTCTATGCTTTCATTACCTTGAAAGCGGAAACGAACTCCAGGTTCTGTATCTGTGTCAAGAATTTTTGTGATACAGTGGTCATCATCAGCAGTAAGGACGAGGTATTCCAGTTGGGTGTTGATGATATAAGGAAACTCACCATTATTGTAGAAGTAGCATCCGTGGTAAGTGTTTGGCAAGTCCTCCACGCAGAGAATCAGATGTCCGTTATAGTTCTCAAGAATCTGACGATAGTTATCATCATTAATGCCCAAGACAAGCCGTCTTATATTGCCCTTACGGACATCCTCAATCACTTCCTTCTCCACCTCAATGGTGAAAGCAATCTTTTCCTTATTGTCCTTTTCTGACTTCATAGACCCTCTGTTTTTAGTTATCTGAGTGCAAAGGTACGAATAAGTTATGAAAAATACAAAAAAAATTTTTTCCATGACGAAGTATCTTCGACCGCATGGTAAAAGACAAATTATTTTTTCGACATGAATAACAGTTAAAAAATCCTAAAACTAAATTTGCTATCTTTCCATTATAATCTATTTTTAGTACCTTTGCAAGCATGAAATCAGTAATTCCTCTAATAAGGATATTCTGTTAAGAAAATTATTTTATAATTAATATGGAGGGCATCATTATGCTTAAGAAAATATAACAGACAAAGGCAACGAAAAAAGCCCTACACTATTGCGAGTAGTGTAGGACTCGTAGGATTGTTTCCCGATAGGCGTCTTAGTTGCCCACAATCTGGGAATCTTCATAGTTCCTCGCTGCAAAGTTAAGAAGAAATTCTTAAAAGTAGCATAAAATGGTTCCCCATATCGGTTTTTTTATAAAGTTTTAACAGATATGATGGTCGCAGGACTACCATGTCATAGATTAATTAAAAAAATACAATATGGTATATCCGTATCAAAAAAACATTCCGTTTGAGTATGATGAGACATCAACTACAAACAGTATTATTGAAGAATCTGTGCAGACCATAGGTCCTTTGCACTTACACTTATGCAGAGGGTTGAATTTCACCTCTCAAAATCAGTATCCAATAGTTCAACCCTATATCGGAATTATTCCTGAGATAATGCAATCTGTCCATAGGCTTATTCGTAAGCCTGATTCATATCTAGAGCAGTGCTGCGGATCTTTTTTTACAATTGATTCGAACTTTGAGAGGTTTTGGACTTATCCTTATAGGTATCTTAACTTCTTGCGAAAACTTCAGTGTGTACTCTCAACAGACTTCTCTATTTATACAAATATGTTACAGATGCAAAAGCTATGGAATTCTTTTCGGAACAAACTCATGTCTGCTTTCTATCAGCACAATGGCATACCTGTAGTTCCTGCTCCATCTTGGGGCGACCTGAAGTATATAGAACTGTATATGGAAGGTTGGCCAAAAAACAGCATTATTGCCATCAATAGTACAGGTATTGGTCGTGACAGGAGAAGCCGTCATATTTGGCTCGATGGTTACTATGCTATGCTCGACCTGCTTAAGCCAATATTCATATTGAGGTATGGATGCATGATTGAGGGCGAGAAAAAAGAGATCAGTAGATTTTATCCAAACAACAATAAACAAGATTAAAATATGGGTGCAAATGGTTCATACGACAAAAAATTAGGTGGCGTGCCCGATGGCAAACGTACCCACTTAGAGACAGGATATAGTATCTTAGGATACAAGGTATTAATTCAAAAGGGGACAGAGGATCAAACCACCAATATCCTCAATTCAAATTCTCCAGATTCAACCTATTTGATGGC
>JAEEGL010410812.1_pt1 | contig 17890 bp, 15 predicted proteins | sample 9134231 | NCBI WGS metagenome assembly JAEEGL01 (sample SAMN16246548, study PRJNA631951) | gut metagenome | biome: gut microbiome; feature: rumen; material: fiber-attached | host: Bos | place: Iran: Karaj | collected 2018-10 | reverse complement strand
TTAGTATTTTTTTCCTGTTCCATCTGTATGCCAATGAAAATCTGTTAATGATTGCTATATCGTTAAAATCCATTGAATAATTTGCATTAAAACTACCTATGGTTAAGCCGGCACCGGCAGTTATATGTTCTGAATAATATCCGCATCTTATGGAATATTTATTTATAAAATTATATTCCAAGCCGGTATAAAAATCGTTATAAGTATCTTCATTTCTTAAATCAAAAGAAAGCGACAATGTATCTTTGGTATCGAATCTGATTTTTGTAGGAATTGAAATCAATGTACTTAAAATAAAAATATTTTGAAAATCTTCCCTGTATGTATCCAGTTTTATTCCCGTTCCGTACATATTATTTGCGGATACACCTAAACCTATAGTTGCCTGAGTAAATTTTAAATCTACATCTCTAAAATATTTTGACAAAGATAAATCAAAAGCGAAACCTCCGTCTTTTTTTTCGTATAAATCCATATAGATATATTTAATATTTAAACCTACCGCAACTTCAATTGATTTTATTAATGTTGCAACGGCTAATATATATTCCCATTGATTCGTATTAACTGTTTTTGCACGGTCGTAAGGATCTCTTCTGAGCTCAACATCTCCGCTTGATAAATTTATTGCTGACAAGCCTATAAAAACATTTTTTAACAGTTCGATATTAAAAGAAGCAACATTATAGGATGTGCCTTCAAATAAATTATATCGTGACAGAGAAATATCGTTATAATCAAAAAAAGGTAAAAGCGATGAATTATAAAAGATAATTGACGGATCATTTAAGTTGTTTAAAACGGTTTCGCCTTGTGCAAAAGCACTTACGGACGGACCATGAGAAAGAAAGTTTTTTCTCTTTCCCGAGGCATATAAATTTTGTTGTAAAGCAAAAAGAAATATTAATGAAAATAAAATTATTTTATTATTAATAATCTGCATTTTTCGGTATTTGAAGAACCGTTCTTTTTTAACACACATAAATATGTTCCGTTATAAAGTGTGTTTCCGTAATCATCTTTACCATCGTATTCAACTTCGTTTGTTCCCTTTAGTAAATTATCAACGGATATTGTTCTTATTTTATCTCCGTATTCCGAATATATATTTATCTCCGCTTTGCCGTCTTCATACATTTCAAAAAATATTCTTGTAGTTTGTCCTTTTTGAGGATTAAACGGATTTGGAGCATTATAAACTCTTGATACAACACCAAGTGTAACAAAATTAAAAATTTGCGGGCTTAATAATTTTACTCCATATTGGTTTTCCGTTTCTACTTTCCAATAATATCTTGTTCTTGGCATGAGATTTGTTATGGTATAAAAGTTTTGAGAGCCTGCTTGATATTCCTGCATTGAACTTTCGGATGTTCCTAAAAACAATGTGTATTTTAATACATCATCCTCAACTCCCGGCTGAACACTCCACATAAATTCCAAATTGGTATTGGGATTTCCTTTGTCATCCTGTAAATTCGGTTTTAAATTTTGAAAATTATAAGGTCTTTCCGTAACGATAAATTGATGTATGTCACTGGTAAAAACTCCCGGATAATATTCGTTGTCGGCACAAACGTAATATTCATAAATACCATAATCCAACGATAAAGATGTAGCAAAAATATCATTTCCTTTTGAGTTTAATTTTATTGAACTAAAAGAATCCGAAGATTGTTTTTTTCTGTAATATAGTATAGGATAATCGTCGGATACGGGAACATTGTATAAATTGTTATATTTTACTTCTATATTTGTATTACTCTCACTTGCAATGCTCACTATATTTTTTAAACTATCTTTAGTAATAAGATTTTTGTCCGTGCCGGGTGTATATTCAAAAGAAGAAAAATAAGACGGGGTTAATTCATCTTGTGATGTAGATGAAGCATATTTCAATTCCGTTGTTCCGACATAATCTATGTATGAATCTAAATTCATCCATCCGGCAGTCTGCGCAAATTCGGCAACTTTCTGCTCTATGGTAACTTCTTTTTCATTAATGGACATATCACTTGCAAACAGACGGGAAAAGGCGATAAATAATAATACAGGTAAAAAATAACGAATTTTCATATAAATAAAAATCGGGGTGACTGGACTTGAACCAGCGACCTCTCCCACCCGAAGGGAGCGCACTAGCCAAACTGTGCTACACCCCGATTTATCCGAGAATATCTAAAACTTCTTTGATGTCTTGTTTTAATTCCAATAAAAACTTGGAATTGATTGCCGTATCGGCATTTGTTGAAGAAGCTTTTTTTCTTCTATCACCATTAAGACACTTTTTTACACCATCTATTGTATATCTTTTATTATATAGCAAATCTTTAATCTTTTTTACAAGTTCCACATCCAAAGGAGAATATTTCCTTATTCTTGAATATCGTTGAGGCTTTAGCTGTTTAAACTCTTTTTCCCAATATCTCAACGTATATTCCGGAACGTCCGTTCTTTCGGAAACTTCTTTTATACTCAGATATTTTTTATCGTTATCAAACATTAAATATCTCTTTAGATTGTTTAAATTTTATTTTTTTCTTTGGTGAAATATACAAAGATTCTCCTGTTTTAGGATTTCTTCCTTTTTTCATTTCGGTAGTTATCAGATTAAAACTTCCAAAACCTGTTATAACCACTTTTTCACCATCTTTAATTGCAGAAAGCATTTTATAAAATATTCTGTTTACTATTTCCGTTGCATCTTTTTTTGTAGGTAAAACCTTTGCCAAATCTTCTATTAAATCGCTTTTTGTCATTATATTTTTCCCTCTTAAAATTCGGATTTAGGTGTTCTTGTCATCAAATCGTAAACTGCTTTTTTAGTGTCTTTTTTATTAAATAAAATTTCATAAACTTCATTAATTATCGGTAATTCAATATTATATTTTTTCCCAAGTTCATAAGCGCTTAAACAAGTCTTTACGCCTTCGGCGACCATTTTAAGTTCTTTTTCGGCTTCTTCCAATGTTTTTCCTTTGGCTAACATTTCTCCGAGGTTTCTGTTCCTTGAATGTTTTGAAAAACAAGTAACCATTAAATCACCTACACCCGAAAGACCATAAAAAGTTTTCTCTTTTCCGCCAAGCACTACTCCGAGTTTTATAAGCTCTATCAAACCTCTTGAAACAATGGCTGCTTTTGTATTATCACCGAAATTAAGACCATCTATTATTCCACCGGCTATTGCAAAAACATTTTTTAAAGATGCTCCTAGTTCAACACCTATAATGTCGTTTTGTGTATATACTCTGAAATAATCATTATTGAATAAGTCTCTTACTTTTATTGCAAGCTTTTCATTTTTTGAAGCCGATGTTACTAAAGTAGGAATCTTTTTCGATACTTCCTCGGCATGACTGGGACCGGATAATGCAACAATTTTATCTTCTGTTTCGGGATAAATTTCTTCTATTACTTGTGAAACCCTCAACAAACTTTTATTTTCAATACCTTTTGTTGCACTTATTATCAACCTTTCCCCTAAGTTTATATTTAACTTCTTTATAGTCATAACGGTAGATCTTAAAAAGTGTGAAGGAACAACAAACAAAACAGCCTCTGTTTCGTTTATAATTCTTAAATCACTTGAAATAACTACACTTTGAGGTATTGTAGCTCCGCCTATGAAAGGTATTAATCTTTCTTTATCAAGTTTTTCTGCAACTTGTTTATTTATTTCCCATAAATAAACTTTATGTCCGTTATTTGCCAACAAACACGCAAGAGTTGTTCCCCACGAACCTGCACCTAAAACAGATATTTTCATTTTTACCTCTTATTGTTTTATACTCTTGTTTCCAAAAATTTTATTTTCCGTTCCGTTTAATAATCTTTTTATATTACTTATATGACGAACTATAACCAAAACAGAAATTACACACGAAAAAACTAATAATTCAGATGACGAATGCAACAAATACAAACTTATCGGCAGCATAATTGCAGCAAATATTGAAGCAAGCGATACATATCTGAATATAAGAAGTATTATAACAAATACTGAAAAACAAATTAATACGGCCAAAGAATTCATTGCCAAAAAAGCACCACAGGCAGTTGCTACTCCTTTACCGCCTTTAAAGTTTAAAAATACAGTAAAAATATGTCCGAGTATCGTAACAAGAGCAACCGCTATTACTATCCAATACGAAGAAGGATTTGTTAATGTTACAAGATATACTGGAATAAATCCTTTTAAAGCATCTAAAATCAGTGTTAAAATTCCTAAAGGTTTGCTTATTGTTCTATAAACATTTGTCGCACCCGTATTACCTGACCCTTGCTTTCTTATATCAATGTGTTTAAATATTTTTGCAATGATATATCCGAAAGGTATTGCACCACACAAATAAGCTAAAATTAAATAACAAATTATTTTTAACATTTTTATTAAACCTTAATCAGACAATTTCGGTATAATCTCTGAATTTACTTTTTGGAATTTGTCTGAATTTCAATAATATAGGTGTTCCTTTAAAAGAAAATTTTTCTCTTAGTAAATTTTCCAAATATCTTTGATAAGAAAAATGAACAAGTTCCAAATCATTTACCGCAAACATAAACGTCGGCGGTTTTGATATCAATTGTTCAACTTCTTTTATTTTTAATTGTTTTCCTTTTCTTGAATAAGGATTTTTGCTTAATGCTTGCCTTAAAAACTCATTTAAATCTTCCTGTGGTATCATTTTAGAATATTCTTCATAAACAGCCGGTGCCAATCTAAATATTCTGTCCACTCTTTGTTTTGTTTTTGCCGACACAAAAACAATATCCGCCCAATTTAAAAATTTCAGTTTTTCTTCCAAATCAAGCTGAAATTTTCTTACTCTTTCTTCTTTATCTTCTATTAAATCCCATTTATTAACTAAAACAATACATGGTTTTCTTTTTTCTATTATTATTCCGCAAATTTTAGCTTCCGTTTCTCCTATACCTTGTGAAGCATCAGCAACAAGAACGGCAACATCAGCTTCATCCAAAGCATAATTTGTGCTTAAGTTTGAAAGATATTCCATATCATCTTTTGTTTTATTTCCTCTATGAAGCCCTGCAGTATCTATAAGTAAAAAATCCGTATCGTTATATGTTGCATGAACAGTTAAAGAATCTCTCGTTGTTCCGGGAATATTGTGAACTATACATCTGTTTTGATCGGTAAGAGCATTAACCAATGAAGATTTACCTACATTAGGTTTACCAACAAAAATAATTTTTAATATATCTTCTTTTTTTTCTTCTTTAGGAGAATCTCCGATAAGCTCACAAATCTTATCCAACAAATCGTTCATATTTCTTCCATGAGAAGACGAAACGGATATTATCGTATCAAAACCCAATTTGTAAAATTCATAACTTTTTACTTCTTGAGATTGACTATCGATTTTATTAACCACCAAAATTACAGGTTTTTTACTTGTTCTTATAACTTTAGATATTGTTGTATCAAAAGGATGAATACCGTCTTGACCGTCAACAACAAACAAAATAATATCACTCGTTGCAATAGCAATATCCAATTGTTGACTCATAGATTGGGAAAACTCGGAAACATCCGTACTCCAACCGGCAGTATCCGTAACTATGAAGTGTTTGTCTTTCCATTTTACTTCATAATCGTTTCTGTCTCTTGTTGTTCCGGCAACACTATGAATAATGGCTTTTTTTCTGCCTATAAATCTATTAAACAACGTAGATTTGCCGACATTAGGTCTGCCGACAATAGCAATTTTTTTATACATCTAAACCTCTTCTTAAACCGATAACAGATTTTATAATATTTAGGACTTTTTGACAATTATTTTAAGGTTTTAAAAATTTGTTATCTTCATCGTCATTCGGCAAACACTCAACATCTTTTAATTTTCTTTCAATGGCTCGTGTTCTTATACCCGCATTATCTATTTCTTTACTTGCACTTTCCAGTTTTTCTTTTGTTTTTTCAAGAACATTACCGAACTTACCGAATTCCGTTCTTACTGTTCTTAAAATATTCCAAACATTGTCTGTTTGTTCTTGTATGGCAAGAGTTCTAAATCCCATTTGTAAACTGTTTAAAAATGCACCCAAAGTTGTAGGTCCGGAAATTGTTATTGAAAAATCGTTTTGAATCTGTTGTATAAGTCCCGGTACTCTCAATATTTCCAAATAAAGTCCTTCAAAAGGTAAAAACATTACCGCAAAATCCGTCGTATAAGGAACCGATATATATTTATCTTTAATATCTTTTGCAAAATTTCTTATATCCGTTACCAACTTTTTCCTATCTGACTCAATAGCATTTTTATTTACCATCTCATAATCTTGTAACAATTTTTCATATGCCGTTGTGGGAAATTTTGAATCTATCGGCAAATAAATAAACTTTCCTTCATTTTCTTTAGACGGAAGTTTTACTGCAAATTCTACTACTCCGGAAGGATTGGACGGATTAGGATGAGCATTTTTTTCATATTGAGAAGCAGTCAAAATTTGAGAGAGCAATGCTTCAAGTTGAACTTCTCCCATAGTTCCGGCAACTTTTACGGAAGTTAAAGCTCTTTTTAATCCTCCCACATCGTTTGCTATTGACTGCATTTCCCCCAAACCTTTTTGAACGGACTCCAGTTGTTTACTTACAAGTTCAAAAGAAGAGTTTAATCTTTTTTCCAATGTAGATTGCAACTTTTCATCAACGGTAAGTCTCATCTGTTCCAATTTTTTTTCGTTACTGTCCTGAATATTTTTTAAACCTGCTTGAACAGATTCTTTTTGTTTATCCAAAGATTCTTGTGTATTTTTTGAAAGGGTATCGAATTTGGCATTTATGGAATTTTGAAAATTTATTAAAGTTTCCTGCGTTTCTTTTCGTGAGGCTCTTTCATTATCGGAAACTTCCCTACGATTTCTTTCGAATTCATCTTTAATATTTTTTTCATATTTTTCCAAAGTTTCGGAATAGTTATCAAGTTTTTTATCTATAGATTGATAATTGTTTTTATTATCTTTTACAAGAAGAAAAATGACCAAAACCAAATTTATTAATACTAAACAAATTAATATTGTTAACATCTTTACTCCTTACAATTTATATTCAAAAAAATCCTTATTGAATTTTATTAAATTTTTAATCATGTTCAAACTTCCGCTGCTTCCGTTATGAATAACTATTGCTCTATCGCAATATTTTGCCATCTCGTAATTTCTTATAACACCAGCAGATTTTCCGTATTTATCCCAATTAGGTTTAAATAATTTTACAGCTATTCCTTTATTTTTTGCATATTTTTCGCCCAACGAATCCACACCTCTTGCACCACCCGAAACAATTTCATCTTCTCGTGTTATTTCATATTCGGATAACTTAATTGCTTTTAACAAAATATTGATATCGGTAATGGTTCTGCTACCTGCTATTACAATTTTCATAAATAAATTATATAAAATTATCGCGACAACAGTATGTCGTAAAAAAACAAATCGGCTAACACCAAAACAACATGGCTAACCGATTTATTGTATAGATTTAGTTATTTTCAATATAATGTTGTGCTGAAATTGCGGATATTGCGCCGTCACCTGCGGCCGTTACAACCTGTCTCAACTGTTTTTTTCTAACATCACCACAGGCAAAAACACCGTCTAAGTTTGTTTCCATATTTTCGTTAGTAATTATGTAACCGTTTTCCAATTTTATATTGGAACTTTCCAAAAATTTTGTATTCGGTTGCCATCCTACAAATAAAAACACTCCGCTTACGGCTAAATTTTTGATATTACCATCTTTCACATTTTTTACTTTTAAAGATTCCAACATTTGTGTTCCGTTTATTTCTTCAACAACAGAATCCAAAATTATGTTTATTTTTTCATTTGCCAATACTTTTTCCTGCAAGATTTTTGCCGCTCTAAATTCGTTTCTTCTGTGAATTAAATTAACCTTTGTTGCGAATTTAGTTAAATACAACGCTTCTTGTAAAGCAGAATCTCCGCCGCCTACAACGGCAATTTCCTTGTTTCTAAAAAAAGGACCATCACAAGTTGCACAATAAGAAACACCCTTACCTATAAATTCCTGCTCCCCGGGAACATTTAATTTTTTAAAGTTTGCACCACTTGCAATAATTATGGTTTTTGTTTCGTATTCTTTATCCTGCAAAATAACTTTTTTTAATTTATTATTTACATCTATAGAAAGAACTTCTCCATAAGTTATTTCACTGCCGAATGTTGTCGCTTGAGTTTGCATTTTTACGGCAAGTTCAAAGCCGTTAATTCCGGTTTCAAAACCGGGATAATTTTCCAAATGGTCGGTAATGGCAATCTGCCCCCCACAACCGGCCTTTTCTATGATTAAAGTTTTAAGTCTTGCTCTTGCAGCATATATCGCAGCAGACATACCTGCCGGACCACCACCTATAATTATAACATCGTACATAAGAAATCCTTTTTATTTTAAAAGTTCATCTATACTTTTTTTCCAATTTGCTTTTAAGCCCGGTGTAAAGCCGACAAATTTGTTATGAATATTACCATTTTGATCTATTACAAAAAATGCAGGAATACCCCTAATTGCAAATTGACTTGCTGTTTTACCGTCTCCAAGAAGAACGGTATAACTGATTTTATTTTTTGCTATAAATTTTTCAACTTCATTTTTATCTTCCGCCATATTAATTCCCAACATAACAACGTTATCGTTATCTTTATATTCTTCATACATTTGTTCTACTTCCGGTATAGACATTCTGCATGGCGGACACCATGTTGCCCAAAAATCCAAAAATACAACTTTGCCTCTATAATCCGATAAAGAAACATTATTACCGCTTAAATCTTTTAATGTAAAATCAATTGCTTCCTGTTGACCGGCACAAGAAATTGCAAAAAAAGATATACCTATAATTAAAGCTACTATTAATTTTTTAAAGTACATTGTCTATTTCCTTTTTTATATCATTTTTTGGTCTAAAGCCAACCATTTTATTAATAGGTTTACCATTTTTAAAAATGATAAGGCATGGTATTGATGTTATTTGAAACTTAGACGACAAAGACATATTTTCATCAGTATTTACTTTACCTACTTTTATTTTTCCGTCGTATTCTTTTGCAAGTTCTTCTACTACCGGCATTAACATCTTGCAAGGTCCGCACCAAGGTGCCCAAAAATCAAGCAATACAGGAACATCCGAACTTACAACTTCCTGTTCGAAATTTTGTTCATTAATATCCAATTCTGCCATTTTATTTTCCTCCGAAATGATTATTTGTAAATTATATAAAAACTTAAATATTCTATCAATTAACAAACTAAATATTCTTTCCCATCGGCAAAGTAATCGTAAATGTGGTGCCGTACCCATACTTAGACTTAAATTCAATATTTCCCTTATGATTTTCCACTATCATTCTTTTAACGACATAACTTCCTATACCGGAACCGCTCTTGCTTGATACTTTTGTTGTAAAAAAGGCGGAAAATATCTTACTTTTGTTGTCGTCTTTTATTCCTATTCCGTTATCTTCTATGCTGATTTTTGCTTTTTTATCGACATATTCCAATCTTATTATTATATTCGGTTTGTAATCTTCAACATCTATGTTCGGTATTTTTATATCATGAAGCAACGGGTTTTTTATGCAATCGATTTTTTCAATTATTGCTTCATAGGCATTATCTATACAATTGAATACGGCTTCTTGTATTTGAACTTTTATTCCGTATATATTATCTTCTTTCGGTATTTCATAAGAAAAAGAGATGTTAGTTTTATGATGTTTTATTTTGATAAGTTCTATTGATTGTTCTACTATTTCCTTAAATGAAAATATTGCAAAGAATTTATCTTGCTCGTTCGTTTTTGCAAAATTCAAAATTCCCTTTAAAATGCTGTCTGTCTTTTTTACATTTTTTGTTATCGAATCCGACATTTCTTCGATATAAGAAATCATCTTTTTTACATCTTCTTTTTGTTCAATAAAATCCTGATATTTATCTTTAAACTCTTTTATTTCAAAATCAAGTTCTCCGCCTATTAAAGAAAAGTTATTCAATCTGTTTTTTATTTGATGAGCAAGACCGTCTGCCATTCCACCGATTGATGCAAGTTTTTCGGCTTCGAATAATCTTTTTTGTTGGCTGTTTGTTTTGTTTAAAAAATTACAATTTGCAATTGCAAGTGCCGCCTGATTTGATAATGTTCTAAATACTTCCAAATCTCTGTTGGAATATAATGTTTCGTTTATTTTTTCTCCCAATATCATAAATGCCGTTAAATCTTTTCTTATAACAGCCGGAATTATTAATGTTGAATTATCTGATATTTCGGAAAAAATATTTTTGATTCTTTCGGGGGCAGTAAGAAAGAAAAAAGGACTTGTATTTGATTTCATAAATTTTATCACATAGGATTTGTTATCGAAAGTTATGTTTTTATTTTTTAAATGTTGACCTCTGCTTGCAATGCAATAGTATACTTGTTTCTCCTCATCATAAATAAACAGAGCCGCAAATTTAACTCTAACTGATTTTGTTATCATTCTAACAATCAACTGTGTCAGTTTTGATATTTCTTTTTGTTCTACCATTCCTTTTGAAGCCTGCAATAAAAATTGTTGATATTTCTCTTGTTCGGCAAGCAATATTTTTTCGGCTTTTCTTTGCAAATATCTTAAAACCAAAGGTGCCAATGTTGATAAAACAAACAGAAGTATGAACGAAATAAACCATTTTTTTGTTGAAAACCCCAAATATATAGGAATTCCCAAAACAAAAATATATAAAAAGATTAATATCGTTCCTTTTGTAATTACAACTCTTATATCCATTAGGTTATTTTTAATTGCATTTAATGCCATTATAAAACTAAAGAAAATAACGACTATATAACCAAACGGATAAAAGTTTATAAACGGATATTTTATTATATAATCTCCGGATGCAAACAAAGCTATGGCAAAAGCCATCATCAAATATTTTATCTGCTCTTTTCTTATGATATTGATATTTTTCTCACGAAAATGAGTAAATAAAATTATTGTTGCCACCGAAAATGTACCTATGAATTGGAACAATGCAATAAAATATAATTTACCTGCTATAGGATAATATCCCCAAAAGTTCGTACTCAAACCGCTGTACATAAGATGTGAAAAGAAATTTATGAGTATTACCGGAATAGTTAACAAATAAAAATAGATGGCATATTTTTTTAAACTGCTGTTTAAGAATTCGGCAGTAAAATGCAATACACATACCGGAGTAAGAATTACACCTATAAAACCGATTCTTGCAAAGAAATAAGCAAAATCATAATTTCCGGATGCCCAATACATTATGGAAAAGCAGATAAGCCATATAAACAACGATATGGATAAATAAAAATATATTAAATTAAGTCTGTTGTTTCTGTTTTTCAGAAGGACAAATAACCCCTGAATTAAAACAAAAAATGCAACTATTGTCGGACCTAATGCATAATAATTCATAATTTTATCTTGTTAAACTTATTCCTTGTAAATGTGTAGTTTTTTGAACTAAATAACTTGCTTCTCCGTAAGGACCGCCCGTTTTTCCCACTCCTCCCTGCCCGGGTAAATACAATGAAAAAGCAACATGTCTTGAATTTATTCTAAGTAGAGCACAATTATCAATATATTTCATAAATTGTCTTGTATAATATGCTGATTTTACCCACACCGAAGCTCTTAGACCATATTCATTTTTGTTTGCTATTTCCAACATTTTACTAAAAATATCTTCATCAATTTCTTTTTTTGTTTTCTTAGAAGATTTAACTTTTACTATAGGTATTACAGGAAAAAAGTTTTCTTCTTTTATAAGTCTCATATTAAATATTTCCGGATTATCCGTTTCTATTTCAACCAATGTCGGCTGAAAATAAAGACCTCTGTCATCAACTTTGCCTGTGTAATCAACTTTTTTACCGCCGCACAATAATCTTGCACCTTTATACAAAGCATCTTCCAAAAATTCCTGACAATCCTTCATTTTTACTACAGGCGTAAAACATGTATTTTCGTTTGACGGAAGCCCAAACTCCAATTTGGAAATTTTATCCAATAATTTTTCTTTAAATTTATCGTATATCTTTTCATGAACTATAAGGTTTTTTGGCAACATACAAATTTGAGTTGACCCCAAGAAAGCATCTAATGCGGAATTTGCAGCACCTTCTATATCACAACCATCCCAAACAAACATATTATCATTACCGGATAACTCGAGAATTGCCTTTTTATTTTTATCGTGAGCTCTCTTGGATATCTCAAGACCGTTTTCACTTTCACCGAAGAAAAAGATATCGTTAACTTTAGGGTTTTCAAGCCATTCATCCATAATAACTTTTGAATTTCCTATTACTATGTTCATTACTCCGTCCGGCGCGCCATTATCTTTTAAAGCTTTTCCTATAATATTTTTCCAAACAAAAATTGTTGCAATAGGTGCTTTTAGAGGAGCTTTCACTATTATTGAATTACCTGCCAAAAAACAATATGCTGCCGATAAAGAGTTGCTTGCTGCAGCATTTTTAGGAGGTACAAGAACAACAACACCATCTGCCTTTCTAACCAAATAAACTTTTTCTCTGCCTATCGTTCCGGCTTCTTCCCAAATACTGTCTTTAAATAAATCCAAAGTTGTTTTGCAAAAAGCATTATCCATTGCTTCATATTCCCATTGAGCAAGTTTTTTTGGGTGTCCTTCTATTGCCAACAACTTGATAACTTTTTCTTTATTTGCAACTAAATTTTTATGAACATCGTACAGTATTTTTCTTCTTTTTGCTATCGGCATATCTCTCATTATCTTACTGGCTTTATATGCAGAGTCTATGGCTTTTTTGTTCAGTTCATTATCACCTACACAATATCTTGCATAAATATATTTATCTGCATTTTCCGGAGTTTCACCTTTTTTTAATTTGGTGATGACTTGATAAGTTTTCTTGAAATCTAAAATTGTCTGATCGGCATAAGGGAAATATTCGTATTTTCCGGTATCAACATCTTTGCCGTCCACAAATAAAGAAAACTGTTCCATAAAACCGCCCCTCCTTTTTATTGCCTTTTATTTATAAAATTTTATATATATTCAAAAAACATTACAATACTATATGAGACTAGGTAATGTAATTAAAAAAGTCGTTCCGTAACCATATTTCGATCTAAATTGTATATCTCCTTTATGATTTTCCGTTATCATTTGTTTTACCGTATATAAACCCATTCCCGAATTTTTTTCCTCTGATAATTTAGTTGTAAAAAAAGCAGAAAATATTTTCTTTTTATTTTCATCCTTTATTCCGATTCCATTATCATGTATATAAATTTTTGCATTTTTGTATATATATTTCAACTCTATTGTTATATTTGGTCTATAATCTTTAATATTAATTGCAGACTTTCTTATATGATTTTGTTTTTCAAGTATTGCTTCATAAGCATTATCAAGACAATTAAAAAATATTCTTTGTATTTGGCTTTTAATTCCGTATATTTCGTCTTGATTTGGTAAGTGCAAAACTAACGGAATTTTTTCTTTTTGATGTTTTATTTTTAATAAGTTTAAGCATTGTTCCACTACTTGTCTTAACGACAAAGAAGAAAAAGTAATATTGTGTTCATGAGATTTCGAAAAGTTCAAAATATTTTGTAAAACATTGTTTGTTCTTTTTACATCATCAATAATAGAATCAGCCATTTGACCTATATAGTTCAACATAATATTTAGTCCGTCGTCATGTCTTATGAAATCTTCATTAACACTTTTAAAACTATTAAGTTCATAATTTATACCTTCACCGACCAAATAAAATTGGTTTAGTCTGTTTTTTAACTGATTAGCAAAACCGTCTGCCATTTGACCTATTTTTGTAAGTCTGTCAGCTTCAAATAATTGATATTGCTGATTGCTAACTTTTGTAAGAAATTTACAGTTTTCCATTGCATAAGAAACTTTATTTGCCAATATTTTAAAAATATACAAATCTTTTCCGGAATAAAACAAACCGTTAAGTTTATCTCCCATTATAACAAAAGCCGTTAATTTATCGACATTTTTTATAGGAACAACCAATGAAATATCATCATGTATAATATCAAACAAATAACTGTTTTTTTTAAAACAGTTACCATTTAAAACTATCGGACCTGATTTCGTTTTGATGTAATTTATTATTTCGGATTTTTCATCTATTACCATATTCTTATCTTTAATATGAATACCTCTTTTGGCAACACAATAATAAGAACGTTCTTCGGGTGAATAAATAAATAATGCGGAAAACTTAATTTTTACAATTTTATTTAAAAGTCTAACGATTAATTGCGATAAATTTAATACATCTCGTTCTTCCACCATGGATTTTGCCAATGTCAATAAAGTTTCGTGATATTTTTCCTGTTCGACAAAAATCAGGGTTTCAAACTTATTCTTAAAAAATTTAAAAATATACGGACCGGACAGTGATATTGCAAGTAACATAATTACGGATAAGAACCAACTATTTGTTTTTATTCCTATAAAAAACGGAATAACAACCGCACATATAAACACCAAAACAGACACAGTAACTTGTACAAGAGCTAATTTAAAATTTATAAGATTTGTACTCAACATACAAAAATAAATTGTAACGGAAAAAAACAAAACAAATATAAAACCAAACGGATATATATTTATACGACAAACCATTATGATATAATCCACAAGGAAAAACAAAAGCAAATAAAGAGCAAATATAAAATATTTAATAGTTTCTGTTTTTATTGATGCCATATCTTTATCTTTTAATTTTTCATACAATAAATATATACTAAATGCTATAAAAAAAACAGTTTGCAATATTAAAATAAAAAACAACTTTCCCGCAACAGGATAATATCCAAAATAAAACAAATGAACTCCGCTAATAAACAATTTTGTAAACAATCCGATAATTAAAAAGAATATCGATATAAAATATAAATAATTCATATATTTTAAAAATTTGCTTTTTAAAAAACAGAGTATAAAATGAAACAAAATAAAAGGAAAAAAGATTAATGATATAAGAGCTATTTTACAAAGTATCTCTGCTATTAATCCGATACTTTGTAACCAACATATTAAGGAAGTTGTAAAAATCCATAAAGAAAAGTAACAGTTCAAAATAAAAAACAATTTATTTATTTTTAATTTTGCATTTTTTTTATAAACATATATTGCTAAAGAAATTAACAATAATGAAGATAATGTTGGTAAAAATGCGTAATAGTTCATTGTTATTTACTAATACACCTCTAAAATACTATTTTGCTACTTATTTTTGTTTTCCAGCTTCCAATCTAAATAGTGATTAATAAATTCATCTATATCGCCATCCATAACTTTATCAACCTGAGATGTTTCATATTCGGTTCTATGATCTTTAACCAATTGGTATGGCATAAACACATACGATCTTATTTGACTGCCCCATGCTATAAGGCCTTTTTCGTCATAATGTTTTTCGTAAGAAGCTCTTAATTTTTCCTGTTCGTATTCATATAATTTTGCTTTTAATAATTTCATTGCCGTTGCTTTATTTTTTAGTTGAGATCTTTCGGTTTGAGATTGAACAACAATATTTGTAGGTAAATGTGTAATTCTAACCGCAGAATCCGTTGTATTAACATGCTGACCACCGGCACCTGTTGAACGATATGTATCTATTCTGATATCTTTTTCATCTATGACAATATCTATATCGTCATCAACTTCCGGAATAACATCCACACTTGCAAACGAAGTGTGTCTTCTTTTATTTGCATCAAAGGGAGATATTCTCACCAATCTGTGAACACCTATTTCCGCTTGAAGAAAACCATAAGCAAATGTTCCGCTTATAATAAATGTTATACTTTTTATGCCTGCTTCATCACCATCTAAAATATCTATCACATTAAATTTAAAATTTTTATTTTCAGCCCACCTTGAATACATTCTTACAAGCATTTGTGCCCAATCGCAAGATTCTGTTCCCCCTGCTCCTGCATGTATTGCAACTATGGCATTGTTTCTATCGTGTTTTCCGGAAAGTTTTGTTTGAACTTCCAATTTTTTTATTTCCGAATCTAATTTTACAAGATTTTCATCCAATTCTTTTTTTAAATTTTCATCGGATTCATTTTCTAAAAGTACGGACAGTTCTTCTAAACTTATAATTTGAGAATTTAAGTTTTTCCAAGTATTAACTGTTTGTTTTAAAGAATCTAACCTAGACATTATTTTTTTCGCATTGTTCTGATCGAGCCAAAAATCACTCGCAGCGGATTGTTTGTCTAAGTCGGCAATCTCTTTGATTTTTACATCTATATCAAAGAGACCTCCTTAAAGTATTTATTTTGTCTTTTAATCGTTGTATCATTACCTTTCCAAAATATAAATTTATCAGAATTATTATATCATAAAAAGCATAAAAAATATAAAAACAATAAATATTAATCCTATATACAATAAACCATTGCCAAATTTATCATATATAGTTGTATAAGAATTTTGATATACAGAACAATAAAAACTTGCATTTTCGTTTAGTTGTGTTTGTTGTAAAACTTTTCCCGTTAAATCTATTACCGCAGAAATTCCTGTGTTTGCACAAACTATCATATATTTTCTGTTTTCTATTGCTCTGAAAATATTCATAGTGAAATGTTGATATGGTGCAGCTGAATCTAAAAACCAAGCGTCGTTTGTATGATTAATTAATATTTTTGCTCCTTTATTTACAAGTTTTCTTGACAAAAGAGAAAAGAAATTTTCGGAACAAATTAAAGAACCGGTATATATATTTTCAAAACAAAAAACATCCATTTGTTCCCCTTTATCAAAATCTCCGAGAGAATTAAAAATTGAAAAGAATTTAGACAAGATATTTCTAAAAGGTATAAACTCTCCGAAAATTATCAAATGTGTTTTATAATGTTTATCTATAACATTACCTTTAATATCAAAAGCAAATATCGAATTATAAAACTTTTCTTTATCGGAACATGGAGCTCCTACCAAACTAATCTTTGCATTTGAAGATATATCGGTTATTAAATTTTCAAAACCCGTTTCTTCCAAAAATCCCGGTAAAACAGTTTCCGGATAAACCATAATATCAATACTTTTATTTTCAAAAGATTTTGCATTTCTTTTTATTTCTTCAATTATTGATTGTTTATATTTTAAATCCCATTTTTTATATTGATCCACATTCGGCTGAATTATACCTGCAACTATTTCATTCTGATTTGAAATATTCAAATTATTTATTCGTATAAGTCCGTATAATAAAACTATTGAAAATATTATAATTGCCGTTATTAAAAACTTCTTTTGTTTTAATTTAATAAAATAGAATAATAAAATATTGATTAGAACTATAACAAAAGAAACACCATAAACACTAAATATATCCGCAATTTGAATAAAATATAAAAATGAGACTTGAGAATATCCTAATAAATTCCAAGGAAAACCTGTTAAAAAGTATGTTCTTATATATTCCAATAACATCCAAAAGAAAGGAACAAAAAATATAACTACCGAAGGTACAAACTTTTTTTGAATTAAGTTTAAAAAACCCGCCCATAGAGAAAAATATAAAGCTAAATATCCCCATAGTAAACAAGAAACAAAAAAAGTTTGAATATAGGAATTTAAATTGTAATATAAGAACGGGAACAACCAAAAAAGAGAAATAACATTACAAATAAAACCTGCAATAAACCCATAAAAAAATGATGACTTTAAAGAGTTTGTTTTATAACAACAAAACAAAAGAGGAATAAAAGCAATCCAAGCAAAAAAGAAAACATTAAATTTCTGGAATGATAATGCTAATAATATTCCGGATATTACAGACAGAAAAAAATATTT
>JAEEGL013913791.1_pt1 | contig 17893 bp, 13 predicted proteins | sample 9134231 | NCBI WGS metagenome assembly JAEEGL01 (sample SAMN16246548, study PRJNA631951) | gut metagenome | biome: gut microbiome; feature: rumen; material: fiber-attached | host: Bos | place: Iran: Karaj | collected 2018-10 | reverse complement strand
TCTCGCAGATGCCATATTTTCATACAGTAAAATGCGATGCGCGGGAGAAGTAACGGACGGAGACTTTCAGAGAGCTGCGGGGCGGTGCGACGCAGCAGAGGAAATCCGTGAAATACACCCGCAAGCAGCAGGCTGAAATCGAGTAGGCTGCGCCGGACGCCTCCGTTATCATGGGCTAGGGCATAGACTTTTGTGCCCGAAAAGAGAGGCTTGTCTTTTGGCAAGCAGGGTGGTACCACGGGTTTTACGGCTCGTCCCTGTAGAGGGGCGAGCTTTTTTTATCCTGAATTATTTTGTTAGGAGGAATTTCAAATGATTATCGTGATGAAGCCGGGTTCTACTGAGGAAAGCCTTTCCCGTGTCAAGGAAAAGATCGAGCGCGCGGGGCTGTCGTATCATCTTTCCGTCGGTGAAAACCGCACGATTGTCGGCGTAATCGGCGACAAAAAGGTCATCAGCAGCCTTGAGGAAAATATGAGCGCGCTGGATGGCGTGGAAAAGGCCGTCCGTATCACGGAGAAATATAAGCTCGTCAGCCGCGAGTTTCACCCGGAGCCGACGGTAATCGACGTGCGAGGTTTCAAGATCGGCGGCGAGGAATTGGCGATCATGGCGGGTCCGTGCGCGGTGGAGAGTATGGAGCAGCTTCGCGAGGCCGCGGCCGAGGTCAAGAAGGGCGGCGCACAGTTCCTTCGTGGCGGCGCGTTCAAGCCGCGGACTTCTCCGTATGATTTCCAGGGGCTTGCCGAGGAAGGACTGAAAATGCTCCGCGAGGTGGGCGACGAGTTCGATCTGCGCGTCGTGACCGAGATCGTTGACTTGAACGACGTCGAGCTCATTTCGAAGTATGCGGACGTGCTGCAAATCGGAGCGCGCAATATGCAGAATTTCCGGCTTTTGCAGGCGGTCGGCCATGGGACGAAGCCGGTGCTTTTGAAGCGAGGACTTTCGGCGACGATTTCCGAGTGGCTGAATGCGGCCGAATATGTTATGAGCGCGGGCAACGAGAACGTCATGCTTTGCGAGCGCGGGATCCGCACGTATGAGACGTTTACGCGGAACACCCTCGATCTTTCGGCAGTGGCGGCGGTCAAGGAGCTGTCCCATTTGCCGATTATCGTCGATCCGAGTCACGGCACGGGCCGCTGGCAGATGGTGCAGCCGATGGCGCGCGCGGCGGTGGCGGCAGGCGCGGACGGCCTCATCATCGAGGTGCACCCGCATCCTGAAGTCGCGTTGTCCGACGGCGACCAGTCGCTGACGCCGAAAAATTTCCGCGCGACGATGGACGAAGTGCGAAAGATCGCCGCCATCATGGGGAGGAAATAAATGGAGCGACTGAATCTCGCCATCATCGGCGTCGGACTTATCGGCGGCTCGTTCGGCCTCGCGCTGAAAAGCCGCCTCGGGGACAAGGTGCATATCACGGGCCTTTGCCGTACGCAGGCGTCGATGGACGCCGCGGTAGCGCGCGGCGCTGTGGACGAGGCGTCGGCGGATATTGAGAAAGTCGTAAAGGACGCCGATGTGATTTATCTCAGCACGCCCGTGCTCCAAATCGTGCCGATGATCGAAAAGCTCCTGCCGTTCGTCAAGGAGGGCGCGGTGCTGACCGATGCGGGCAGCACGAAATCGTACCTCTGGGAGACGATTCGGCCGATTTTGCCGCCGCACGTTTACTATGTTTCCGGTCATCCGATGACGGGCAAGGAGAAAAGCGGCGTCGAGGCGGCGGACAAGGATCTTTTCCTGCATAAATGTTACGTCGTCTTACAGGAAACGACCGCGCCGAAGGACGTTTTCGACAAAGTGGTCGACTTGATCCGGCTGACCGGAGCGAACCTTACGACGCTTTCCACGGCGAAGCATGACCGATGCGCGTCGCTTATCAGCCATGTGCCGCATATCACGGCCGCAGCGCTGGTCACGCTGCTTGCGGAGAATCCAGAGGATGACGAGGACAGCCTGAAACTGGCGGGAGGCGGATTCAAGGACACCACGCGTATCGCCTCGTCCAACGCGGACATGTGGGCGGATATCTGCATGACGAACGGCGCGGCCATCGAGGCGCACCTTGCCCAGATGCAGAAAATCTTGGGAGACGTCGCCGACGCCGTCCATCGGAAAGACCGCGCCGCCGTGCATGACTATTTCGCCGCCGCGAAGAAACGCCGCGACAATATCCTGCACGAGACGGAGAAGATGTTTGAGATTTAACAATTTGACACATCGGGACGCAAGCGAAATCCTTTTGCTTGCGTCTTTTCTGTTGCGAGAGCGCTTAACGCGCGCAGGCGTGCGCGCAGTGCAAGTTTAGTGCGACGGATACCTGACTCTCAATGAAGACGAGCCGGAGGCGATGGCTGGATTTAGCGGGCAGGGTATTTGCGAATTTGACAGGTATTCTGCGTTGAAATATAATTATCATATTATGGAATTATCAAAGTAGGTGACGCGGTTGGACATGAATTTTGAGCTGATGGCGCAGGCGATGCCGCTCCTTTTGATGGGCGCGGGCGTTACGGTGAAAATCACGGCGATTTCTGTGCTGCTCGGTATTTTGATTGGACTTTTTATCGGCATTGCGCGCATATCGTCGAATCGGGTGATTCATCTCATCGCGGCGGTCTATGTCGATTTCCTGCGCGGGACGCCGCTTCTCGTGCAGATTTTTCTCGTGTATTTCGCTCTTCCTGTAGTGACGGGGCAGAGAATCGATCCGTTCTTCGCGGCGATCGCGGCGTGCAGTATCAACAGCAGCGCTTATGTCGCCGAGATTTTCCGCGCGGGCATTCAGTCCATCGATGCGGGACAGATGGAAGCAGGGCGGTCGTTGGGCATGACATGGGTGCAGACGATGCGTTATATCATCGTGCCGCAGGCGGCGCGGCGCGTAATTCCGCCGTTGGGCAACGAATTCATCGCGCTCTTGAAAGACTCGTCGCTGGTTTCGGTTATCGGGTTTGAGGAGCTGACGCGGCGGGGGCAGCTCATTATCGCGCGCACTTACGCGTCGCTGGAAATTTGGCTTTGCGTAGCGATCATTTATCTCATAATGACCGTTTCGATTTCGCGGCTCGTTTCATGGCTCGAACGGAGGTATCAGATTGATGATCAGCGTTAGGAATTTGAAAAAGTCCTTCGGCGGCGCGGAGGTATTGAAGGACGTTAATCTCGACATAGCGGAAAAGGAAGTCGTCGTCATCATCGGCCCGTCGGGCAGCGGCAAGTCCACGCTGCTGCGCTGCCTGAACTACCTCGAGAAACCGACCGGCGGGGAAATCACGGTGGACGGCATGACGCTGGGCGCTGGTACGGACATCAATAAGATCCGTGCCGAGGTTGGCATGGTGTTTCAGCGTTTCAATCTTTTCCCGCACATGACGGCTATGGAAAATATCACGCTGGCGCCGATGAAGGTGCGCGGCGTCTCAAAAGAGGAAGCGGAGTCGGCCGCGCGGTTCCTGTTGGCGAAGGTCGGGCTGGAAGACCGCGCAGCGGCGTATCCTGAGCAGCTTTCCGGCGGTCAGCAGCAGCGCGTCGCGATTGCGCGGGCGCTTGCCATGAAGCCGAAAGTGATGCTTTTCGATGAGCCGACGTCGGCCCTCGATCCGGAAATGGTCAAGGAAGTGCTCCAGGTCATGAAGGATCTTGCGCAGGAAGGCATGACGATGGCGGTCGTCACGCACGAGATGGGGTTCGCCCGCGAAGTGGGCGACCGCGTGCTTTTCGTCGACCAAGGGGTGATTTTGGAAGAAGGCACGCCCGAAGAGATGTTCAGTCATCCAAAGGAATTGCGGACACGTGAATTTTTGTCCAAGATTTTATAAAGTTGTAAACGCTTGATTCCCTCATTTTTGCGAAAAAGATAACATAAATAGGCATATTTTCCTATGCTGATTTTCCCTCAAAAAATGTGATATCTGCAACATTTTTTCATTTTATTTGACACTGCCATAAAACAAGCCTATAATAAGCGTTAGTTTGAAGTTCGGTTTACGTAGGGAAACCAAGTTATCACTTAGGAGGAGAGTTTCAGTTATGGTCGGTAAAGTCAAATGGTTCAGTGCAGAAAATGGTTACGGATTTATTGAGCGCGAAGACGGCGGCGATGTGTTCGTCCATTTCTCCGCGATTCAGGACGAGGGATTCAAAACCTTGCTGGAAGGGCAGGAAGTTGAGTTCGAGATCGTCGAAGGCGCACGCGGCCCGCAGGCGGCGAACGTCGTCAAGAAATCGTAATTTTGTAAAGTTCATTACCCGGTCTTGTATGCGAGACCGGGTTTTTTATTTGCTTCCTTTCAGAAAATATTTCGAAGAGGAAGGAAATAGGGCGGCTGTGGCGAAATAGTTCATCATATGATTCGCGAGGAAGAAACGGAGGAGAACGGCGTGCAAAAGATTCTTGTCGTGGACGACGATGATATGAACCTCAAAATGGCGGAGTTCATCTTGAAGAAAGATATGAAGGACATCGAGGTGATCTTGGCGGACTCGGGCATGAAGTGCATCGACCTTTTGCAGCGGGAAAAGGTCGATCTGGTGCTGCTCGATTTCCAGATGCCTATGATGAACGGCTTGAAGACCTTGGAGATTATCCGAAAGCGCGAGGATATGAAAGATATTCCCGTCATCTTCCTGACGGCGTCATCGGATCGCGATACGGTAGTCAAAGCGGGTATGATGGGCGTTCAGGGGTATATCAAGAAACCGTTCATGCCGAAAGATCTGATCGACCGTGTGAGCCAAACGCTGGCGGAAAAGAAATAAGAGCACAGCGTGAAGCGTTCGGTTTGATATTGTGACGGCCCGTAAACGCATGGAAGGGGGCGTTAAAACGTGGAGCAGTTCTTTGACTGGGTTGAGCGCTCGTTCATTCCGTGGGCGGGGCGTCTGTCCGGCAACAAGTACATGAAGGCAGTCCGCGACACGTTTTATCGGCTGCTTCCCTTTTTTGTCGTGCTGTATGTTTTGCGGATCATTGAGTGGGCGGCCATCGATCCTGAAGGGCCGGTCATGGGGGAGAACGGTATGGCCTTGGGCGCGTCCATTACGGGCGGGCTCTACGGCGAGGAGTACCAAGCGACGGCGTTTTACCGCATGGCGCGCTTGTTTTCCGAAGCGATCGCCGTCGGCGATCTGTTGCTTTTGTTATTTTTGACGATGACGCTGGCTATCCAGCTGACGAAAATTTGGGGTGGAGATAAGTCCCTGGCGGCTTTTTGCGCGCTTGGGGGCTTTTTTATGTTCACGCAAATGGAGGGCGTTTATGGCGGGGATGGCGTTGCGCCTTTGGGCCATCCGCCGCTTCGCATTCCGTCGGCGTTTCTCTTTGCGGTGTTGTCGGCGCGATTCCTGTCGTGGTTCGACCGATTCCCGCGTCTCCGACTGGACGTTCCGGAGACGCTTCCCGAGCGTGTGGCGAAGCCGTTGGAGCGTTGTATTCCGGCGGGCATGACCCTTGTCTTGTTTTTGCTGTTCTGCATCGCGGTCACGCGGTTCTTTGTATCTTATTACGCGGAGGTCGACTATTTTATCCAGACGACGCTTCGTCCCGCTTCGCAGACGCTTTCTTTTACTCTCGTCTATGAGGCGGCTGTCTGGTTCGTTTGGTGGTGCGGTCTGTTCGGGGACGGGTTTTGGGAATTCGTCTACGAGTTTGCGTATTTGCCTGCGCAGCTCGCAAACCACGCATCGGCGTCGGCGACGATATTCATGTCGGGCGACAATATGAACCACGGGTTCGTGTTCACCAGCGAATTCCTGCGCTTAGTGGACGATCACGTGCTGGCGCTGGCGCTGGCGGTCATCGTGTTTTCCCGGAACAAGCGCTGGCGTCGCATGACTTGGTTCATGCTGCCGTTTCTTTTGTTCAATATCGCGCTTCCTTTTCTTTTTTGTCTGCCGGTTGTGTTGAATCCGTCCCTTTTGTTGCCTTTCATCGTTGCGCCGCTGGCGAATACTGTAGTAATCTGGGCTGCGATTTCCTGGGGGATCGTGCCGGTGTTCAAGTTTTTTACGGCGCTCACGATGCCGCCGATTTTGCAAGGCATAATAAGTACGGGATCGATGATGGGCGGCGTACTGCATATGGTCGTGCTCATTCTTGACGTGTTCATTTACGCGCCCTTCGTCATCGTGGCGAACCGCGTCGACAAGGCGCAAGGCGGGAAGGGGGAGGCGCCGTGAAGCTGTCGGAAGAGAAACGACTGGAAACACGTCAGCGCCATTTCATCATGGGGCTGGCCTGCCTGATCCTTCTCTGCATCGTCGTTTCGGTGGCGGAGTTCCATACAGCGCCGAAAATGCCGCGTCAAAAAGTCGGTATGATTATGCGCGGCGCAAAGGATGAAGACGGATGGAACAAAGTCCAGTACGAGGGATTGCGCGACGCCGCAAAAGAGCTGGGGATGGACGTAATCGTCAAGGAGAATGCGCTTCGTTCCATCGGCGATTACCAAAAGATTCTTAAGAGCTTTGAGAAGCAAGGCGTCCAGCGTGTCGTCATCACTTGGCATCGCTATCCGCCGGAGCTGCGGGAACTTCTCAGGCAATATCCGAAAATCGAATTTATTTTGCAGACGACGGAGTTTTCCGAGGAAAATATGTTGTCGTGTTCGACGCGGCTTTTCGAGGTGCAGTACCTTGCGGGGCTGATCGCCGGTTACCAGACGGAGACGGGCGTCGTCGGTTATGTCGCGCCTTTTTCCTGCGTGGAGGTCAATCGCGGATTGAACGCTTTTGCCATTGGCGTAAAGCGTGCGAATCCGGCGGCGAATATCAAGGTGGCGTGGACCGGCGATTGGAACACGCCGGATCGGGAGCGCGCGGCGGTGGAATCCCTGGCGATGGAGAACGTGGATGTGCTTTCCTATCAGCAGGACGGGCGCACGGTGGCGGACGCCGCAGAACGGGAGGGCATCGACTACATCGACGCTCACGAGCCGCACCCGGAGCACAAGCATTGCCTGACTGCCGTGCAGTCGGACTGGCGGACGGTCTACCATAATCTTTTGAGCAGGCATGTTCGTACGGGGCGTATGGCGAACGTGAACAATTATCTTTGGCAGGGCTTCCTCGATCATATCGTGTCCGTCGCGCCGCTCAGCGAATGGGTGTCGCCGCGGGCCCGGGAGGCCATCGCACGTTCGGTCCGGGATCGGGCAAAAGGCGAGCATTTGATTTACGGCGGGGAGATTTACGACAACAACGGCGTGAAACGGTGCGACGAAAAGGAAATCCTCAGCAACGAATATTTGCGGGTTCGCATGAACTGGTTGGTAAAGGGGGTCGAGCAGCTTGAATAACGAAAGCAGCACGGGAAAGAACCTATTCAGTTTTGCCGCTCGGCTTGTGCTGTCGTTTGCCGTGTTCGTGTTCATCATTGCCAGCATCGGACTGCTCGTGCATTGGAAGATGAACGTGCTGATCGACTTTGAGGCGACGCATTTCGTGCGGGATAAGACGCAGGACGCGGCCAACGACTTGACGCTGCAGCTGGACAGTGTGGCGCGGGAGTTGGAAGACGCGGGCGATCTCTTCATGCGGGAAAATCTGCGCCCGACGGCGTTCCTCGACGCGCTGGCGGCCCGCGACCCATCGGCGACCATCGGGCTCGTCGAGTACGGAGGCAAGGTCGTTGCGGGCATGCCGATGCGCAAGGAGACCAGCGAGCAAATCGGCTACAGCTTCCGGGGGGCGCGCTCGATCCGCAACTACGCGGGACAAGGCGTGCTGGTAACCGTACCGGTTCTGAAGGGCGAAAATATCCGTTATGTGCTTTATAAGTTTTATCGCAGCGAGACGGTGGCCGAGCGTTTCCCGCTGGGCTCCCGCGCCGGCATGGGGCGCATTTTCCTCTGCGAGCGCGGCACGGGGCGCGTCGTTGCCGACTATGGCGGGAAAGCCGACTCCGGGATTTTTTACAAGGAAGACGAACAGACCTTGCTCGAGCTTGACCGCCTGATGCCGGGTGTGGACAAGAACGGCAACGAGGCGCTCACGACGGGGGCGCTGGGCGGAGAATATTTCCCCTGCGCCGCCGAGGTGCAGAATTGGAATTTCATGCTCGTCGGCTATGCGGACCGGGAGTTCTTCTCCGACGGGCTTTCCAAGATCCATCTTCTCGTCCTTTGGGTTTTCGGCCTGCTGATTCTCCTGTTCAGCGTGTTCACGCTCTATTCGTTCACGGCGGCTTTGGCGGCGGAGGAGAGCAAGGAGCTGAAAGAGGCGAAGGAAGAGGCGGAGCGCGCGAATCAGGCGAAGAGCGCGTTCCTCGCGAACATGAGCCACGAAATCCGAACGCCGATCAACGCGGTGCTGGGTATGAACGAAATGATCCGGCGCGAAGCGAACGACGAGCAGATCCGGAAATATTCGTGGAATATCAAGAGCGCCAGCGAGACGCTGCTTTCATTGATCAACGACATTCTCGATTTCTCGAAGATCGAGTCGGGCAAGATGGAAATCGTCGAGACCACATATCAGCTCAGCTCCCTTTTGAACGACGTCGTGAATATGATTCGCTACAAGGCGGAGCAGAAGGGCCTCGAGTTCTATATCAAAGTGGACGAGTCAATCCCGGACAGCCTGATCGGCGACGAGGTCCGCATTCGTCAGGTCATCGTGAATATCCTGAACAATGCGGTCAAATATACGCCTGAGGGCAGCGTGACTTTCGACGTGCGCGGCGAAAAGACGGACGACGGCATCCTGCTCCGCGTCGCGTCTATTGATACGGGCCTCGGCATCAAGGAAGAGGATAAAGGCAAGCTGTTCTCGAAATTCCAGCGGCTCGACGTGGAGAAGAACCGCAACGTCGAAGGCACGGGCCTCGGTCTTTCCATTACGCTGCGTCTCGTCGAGATGATGAACGGAAAAATCGACGTCGAAAGTACTTACGGCGAAGGCTCGACCTTCACCGTCACGCTGCCGCAGCGCGTTGACGACCCCGCGCCCATCGGCGACTTCGAGCAGCGTGTCGAGGCGTTCATCAAGGGCGAGCAGGCTTACCGTGAGAGCTTCATCGCTCCGGAGGCAGACGTGCTTGTCGTCGACGACAACAGTATGAATCTGTTTGTGTTCGAGAGCCTTCTGAAAGCGACGAAGATCAAGGTCGCAATGGCGAAGAGCGGCAAGGAATGTCTCGAAAAGATTGCCAAGCAGCGATTCGATATTGTATTCCTCGATCACATGATGCCGGAAATGGACGGCGTCGAAACGCTGACGCGGGCGAAAGCGATGAAGGAAAGCAAGTGTCACGGCGTGCCGTTTATCGCGCTGACCGCCAACGCGATTGCGGGCGCGCGGGAAATGTTCCTTGAAAAAGGTTTCACCGATTACTTGTCGAAGCCCATCAACAGCAAGCTCTTGGAGCGCATGATCCAGGATTATCTGCCCGCGAGCAAGATCCTGTCGGCGGAAGAAGTGCCGCCAGAAGCGAAGCCGGAGGCTGACGTTCCCGCTGAGACGACAGCTGAGAAACCGGAAAGCGAAACGGCAGAAAACGCGGCGGCACTGACGGACGATCCCGGAGGCACGGAGATCGACAAGGCGCTGGGACTCCAGTATTGCGGCGACATGGAAGAGATGTTCAAGGAATTTGTCAAGATGTTCTGCGAGCGCAGGGAGGAAACGGTCGAGAAGATCCGATCTTCCTTCGATGCCGGGAATTGGGAAGATTATACGACGTTTGTTCACGCGCTGAAGTCCACCGCGCTTTCCGTCGGCGGCACGAAGCTCTCGGAAGAGGCGAAAGCGCTTGAGATGGCAGGACACGCTTATCTCGAGGGACCGGAGGAAGACAAGGAGAAGCAGCTCGCTTATATCCGCGAGCACCACGAGCCGACGCTGGCGCTTTATGACGCCTATTGCGAGGAAGCGGAGAAACGCGGCTTCTGGGTGAAATGAGCCTGACGGAAGAATCCCTCGGCAGGCGTCTGCTTTTCTTATTCCGTGGTTTTTTCAAAAAAAGAAGGATTTTCAGCCGAAATGCAGAAATAATATATACAGTATCCCGAGGAAAAGGAGGATGTATTTCATGGCTACATTCACAGTGAGAGGAAGAAATATGGAGGTTACGCCGGCGCTGAAGGACTACGTCGAGAAACGCGTCGGGAAAATTGCGAAGTACTTTGACAAAGTTGGGGAAATCACGGTGCTTTTGACCGTCTCTAAGGGACGTCATACCGTCGAGGTTACGGTGCCTATCGACAAGGGCGTAATGCTTCGCGGCGAGGAAGCGACGATGGATATGTACACGTCGATCGACCTTGTGGTGGAGAAGCTTGAGCGGCAGATTCACAAACACAAGACGAAGCTCCAGCGCCGCTTCCGCGAGGGCGGCTTCAAGGCGGAGCTGGCTGCGGAGGAGAGCAAAGCCGCGCAGGTTCGCGCCGGGGAGAAAGAGGATACGGGCGAATACACTATTGTTCGCACTAAGCATTTCTCCATCAAGCCGATGGACGAGCAGGAAGCGATCATGCAGATGAACATGGTCAACCATGATTTCTATGTTTTCCGTGACTCGAAGACGGAGGAAATCAGCGTCGTCTATCGCCGCGCGGACGGAAACTACGGCCTGATTCAGCCGGGCGCGCAGGAAGAATAATTCGTATCAGGATAAAAAAACCGCGGAAGCAAAGCTTCCGCGGTTTTTTTATCCTTTGTCATTTGGCGATTTTCGCCGCTGCGATTTGTTCATTAAGCGTGTCGATTAACAGCGCAAGGTCGAAAGGTTTTGCTACATGTGCGTTCATGCCGCTTTCGAGGCTCGCCTGCTTGTCCTGCTCGCGGGCGTTGGCGCTCAGCGCAATGATGGGCAGAGTTTTTACGTCTTTGCGATTCATGGCGCGAATACGGTGCGTTGCCTCATAGCCGTTCATCACGGGCATCTGAATGTCCATCAGCACCGCGTCATAGTAATGCTCGGGGTGGCAGTCGATGGCGTCCACTGCGTCGCAGCCGTCCGGAACCGAATCGACGTCAAATCCTGAATCTTTCAGCATCGTTTCCGCAATCAGACGATTGACGCCCATGTCCTCTGCCAGAAGCAGGCGATATGCGCCGTCTGCTTTCAGATCGCTCTGCTCGGCGGTGGGCGCAAGGCGTTTCCGTGCCGCGCCTACCTGCTTCAAGGCCAAGGAAATGATGAAGGTCGAGCCTTTGCCTTTTTCGCTCTGGACCACGATGGAACCGCCCATCAGGTCGAGAATCTTCTTCGTGATGGCGAGGCCGAGCCCCGTGCCGATATAGCCGGATTCCGTCGAATTTTTCTCGCGCTCGAAGACTTTGCCGACGCGCCGCAAAAATCCTTCCGCCATGCCTACGCCGTCGTCGGCGACGGAAATCTCGTAGCGCGCGTAGCCGGAGCCCGAGGCGAATTTCCGCCGTACGGAAACTGTGACGTGACCGCCCTCCGGCGTGAATTTCACCGCGTTGTCCACGAGATTGCTCATCAGGCGACGGAATCGCACCGTGTCGAGCAGTACGTCGGTAGGCGGAAGATTTACGTCCGCTTTGAGCTCGATGTTCTTTTCGTTCGCTTGCGGGCGGAACATGTCGATGACGGCAGCCACTTCGTCGTCGAGGCTGGCGGGCAGCTCGTCCAGCGTGAATTTTTCCTGGGACAGGCTGCTCATTTCGAGAAGGTTGTCAATGAGTGACAGAAGATGCCCGCTGGCGTCCTCGATGTTGTCGAGGAATTCCTCCAGGAGTTTCGGATCGTCCATGTGGCTTTTGGCGAGAGCCGTGAAGCCCGTGATGGCGTTCATTGGCGTGCGGATGTCGTGAGATATGCTGAACAGGAACGAGGACTTGATTTCGTTGGATCGCTTCTCACGTTCCAGCTCCATTTCCATTTCCATTTTTTCCGACAGTTCCCGCTGAACGCGGGCAATCCGCTCCGTCACGTCGCGGAATCCCAAGACGGCGCCGGAAATCTCGCTGTCCTTGACGCGGACGACGGACATTTCCATATAGACGGGCGCTTTCCCGTCACCGACGCAGCGATATGTCACCGTGTAGGCAGGGGCGTCGGCGAGCCGTTCGCGAATGTGTGATTCATCTGTCTGCCGCTGGAAAAACGCTTGGTCCTCCGGCAGCACATATCGTTGCCCGTACTCTGCGAGCACGCGATGATAGTCCGCGAATTGTTCATCGCCGCCCGAGAGGCTTTCGGCGATTTCAAGGAAGACGCCGTTTTCCTGCAGATATGGGCGCATACTGCCCGAGACGAAATTCAAAAGGAAAATCGACGAATAGCCGACGGAAAGGCCTTCGATGACTTGCGCGCGGCGCAGGCTTTCTTCCTGTGCCGCGAGTTCTTCGGTGACGTCGCGGATAAAGACGTAGAAGACGTCGCCGCCCTCTTCCGTGTGAACGCGGCGGCCATAGTCGTCTACCCAGCGGATTTCGCCGTCCTTGCGTTTGATGCGGTATTTTACATAGTCGAGCCGCTTTGCGTTTTTCGCGACTTGTTGAAGAATCGATGCCTCGACGTTTTCAAGGTCGGCGGGGTGGACGAGCCCCACAAAGGTGCCGCCTGTCAGTTCGCGGAATTCCTCTTCTGTCTTGCAGCCGAAAATGTCCAGCATTACGTCGTTGATGTAAAGAATCGCTTCGTCGCCGTCGGCGCGGTAAATGAAGAAGCCTCCCGGCATCTTCGCGGCCATGCGCTGCAGCGCCTCGAGCGTCGTCTCCGCTTTGTTCCCGTCCGTCACGGCGGGCAGAATTTTTTCGCTCATGCTTCCACGTCCCTTTCCTCGTAGTTAACTGTTATTTTTTTATAACCTCCGCCAGAGTTCGCATCATTTGCGGTATGTCGATGGGCTTCGCGATATGACCGTCCATGCCGGTGGATTTTGCTTTTGCCACGTCCTCGCTGAAGGCGCTGGCCGTCATCGCGAGAATCGGGATGCGGCCCCGCCCGTCGGGGAGCGCTCGGATGGCTTTCGTGGCCTCGTAGCCGTTCATGATCGGCATCTGGATATCCATCAGTATCGCGCTGTATGCATCGGGAGGCGATGCGGCGATCATGTCGACGGCTTCTTTGCCGTTGACTGCCGTATCGACTTCGAAACCTGCGCCCATCAGGAGCATTTTTGCGATTTCGCGGTTGACGTCGAGATCGTCTGCCAAGAGCAGCTTTTTCCCTGTGAAGACGGTCGTTTCGCCGTCGGCTGGGGTTTCCTGCGGGGCGGCTGCTTTCTGCGCTTCCGTTTCGGCAAGCTCTGCCGCGATTCGCAGACGGAAAGAAATGATAAATTCCGTTCCTTTGTCTGGCGCCGTTTCCAAATCAATCGTGCCGCCCATCATGTCGATGATGTTTTTCGTGATCGACATGCCGAGCCCGGTGCCTTGAATGCCGCTGACGGTCGATGTGCGTTCCTGCGTGAACGCCTCGAAAACCGTTGCCGCAAATTCTTTTGTCATGCCGATGCCGCTGTCTTTTACGTGAAGTTTGAACGTGGCGTCCCCGAACGCGGAATCCGTTTCTGCCAGCTTGACAGAGATTTTGCCGCCTGCCGGCGTGAATTTGTAAGCGTTGGACAGGAGGTTCAAGAGTACGCGGTTCAGCCGGTTCTTGTCGAAATGAACATAGCGGTGTTCGACGGAAGACGTGTCCACGACGAATTCGATGCCCTTCGCTTCCATCTGGGGCGCAAACATATCCCAGACATCGTCGACAACCCGCACGAGATCGTCCGGCGCGTATTCCAGCTCCATCTTGCCGCTTTCGATACGGCTCATTTCGAGAATGTCGTTGATCAGCGCAAGGAGATGCTTGCTGGACGCGTCGATTTTCTCCAGGAATTCCTCCGTCTTTTCAGGTACGTTCTTGTCGCAGTGCCCGGCCGGACAAATCTCGCAGTCGTCGCAATGGGCGCGCAGCCTCTTCGCCAGTTCGATGTAACCTATGATGGCGTTCATTGGCGTGCGTATGTCGTGAGACATATTCGAAAGGAAAGTGGATTTCGCTTTGCTGTTTTCCTCCGCCTGTATGCGTTCATACTCCGCTTGTTGCTCCCGTCGCCGCATGATCGAGTAAATGTTGAACATGATCGCGAGGCTGAAAGAAATCAGGAGCAGTTGAAGTGTCGTGTTCTTGAGAAGCTCGGTCTGCACGTCGACCATTTTCTCGAACAAGTATTGTTCTTCGTAATCTCTGCGGCTGCGGGTGCGCTTCAGCCCTTGGCTTTCCATCTCCCGCGTATAGAATTCGTTGACGTCGCCGACCACGTCCGTCATCATGTCGTGGGTAGATTGCTTGATCCACATCGTGGAAGAAATCAAGATCAAAAAGAGAAGCGTGATCCATGAGACAGTGGATTGACCGAAGCGGTGACGGTGGTCGTGGTTGAACAGGAGACGGAACACCACAAAGCCGAGAATACTCCAGAGAGCGAGAATGATATAGCTTTCGGCAGCCAGGGTGTTCATGTTCCAAAGTTCCGGCACGATCAGGAACAGACTGAACAGCGCTGCGAAAAGCATACCCAAGAGGCCGGTCGCTTTCGTGATGCGGTTTCCGTCTTCTTTCGCGGAAGCGTAAGCCGCCGCTGAGGTATAACAGTACGCGATCGTCGCGCCCACGGTCGTCACATCGACAATCCAGCCCGTCGCCGTACGACCGAAAAGCGGGATAATCAGCGAAACGGCCATGATAAAGAAAATGGCGTTTTTCGGCGTGCGATCTCCGGTCAATACGGCAAACCAACGAGGCAGAATGCCTTCCGCTGCCATGGTGTAAATCAGGCGGCTTGCCGCAACGTACATTCCGATCAGGCCGGTGACGACGCCGCCAAGCACTGCGACGCCGAGGATCGCGACGCCCGCAGTCCCCATCGCTCCATGGGCGGCGTAAAAAGTCGGCAAACCTGCGAGGCCGCTCATGCCGCTTGCCAGCGATGCAACATAACTGCGCCATGTCAGGCAGCCTGCCGGAAGTTCGGTGACGGCCAAAAGCGTCAAAAACGTATAGGCGAGAAAGCTGCTGATAATGGAAATTCCCATCAATATGGGAATTTTTTTCGGAGAAAAATCGAAGCCGGTCGCGGAATGGGAAATCGACTCGAAGCCGATGAATGCCCATGGGGCGAGTGCCGCGACGTGGAAAATCTGGAGCGGAACCGACTGCCCGACGGAAAAGGGCGGGTCGAAAGCGGCGAATAAATGCTCATGGGCGGCGAGCGCCGCGCCGAAGACGATCAGGATGCCGCCGAGCAGGAGAAACGCAAAAAGCGTCTGCGTATACGCGGCGAGACGCTTGCCGCCAATCACCAGCACGCCGAACAAGACGATGGCGGCGTCGGACAGCAAAATCTCGCCGAGCCAGACGTCGTATCCCGCGACGCTGTAATGAAATCCGAACTGGAACACGTTGCCGAACAAGTTTCGCACGATCAGCGCCAGCGCGGTAGCGTTCGCCCACAAAATTGCGATGTAGGTCAGCGCAAGGAACCATGCGCTGAAAAATCCGTGGTCGTAGCCGAAGAGGTGCTTCGCATAGGAAAACGTGCCGCCTGCATCCGGGTATTTCTTCATCATCGCGATGTAATTCCAACCGATGACGAGCATGACAATAGAGCCGATCAGCATTCCGATCGTCGTGCCGATCGGTCCGGCAATCGGCAGGAATGCCGTGCCCGGCATGACGAAAGCACCCCAGCCCACAGCACAGCCGAAAGACAGCGCCCAGACGGCGACAGGGGAAAGATAGCGGGAAAGTCCCGTTTCGTCCAGTTTTGTTTCGTTCGGATTTTCCATGAGCAGTCACTCTTTTCGACGCGGAATTATAATGAAAGAAACAAAAACAAACAAAATTATCAGTTTAATTTTATCAGAAAAAAGAGTCAGAGCAAAGTACATTTTTCCCTTGCGGTTTGTGGTCGGCTCCTTTATGATGATAAAGAAAAATTAAAAGGAAATATTTTATCAAAGGAGACATGATATGAAAGCGTCGGAAATACTTGCGCATGTCGATCATACGTTGCTTGCGCCCACTGCGTCATGGGAGGAAATGCGCGTACTGGCGGACGAGGCGGTTCGCTATCGTACGGCTTCTGTCTGCGTGCCGCCTGCGTATATCGCGCGGCTTCGGCAAACATATGGAGAGACGTTGACGATTTGCACGGTCATCGGATTTCCTCTCGGCTACGATACGACGGCTGCGAAATGCGCCGCCGCGCGGGAAGCTGTCGCGGACGGGGCGGACGAGCTCGACGCGGTGATGAACCGTATCGACATGAAAAACGGCGACCTTGCGAAAATCACGAAGGAGATTGCCGTGCTGAAAGAGATTGCGGGAAACCGTATTTTGAAAATTATCGTCGAGGCCTGCGACTTGACGACGGAAGAAAAAATCGCCGCCTGTCGGTGCGTGACCGAGGGCGGCGCGGATTTCATCAAGACGTCGACCGGATTCGGCAAAAGCGGCGCGACGCATGAGGATATCGATTTGTTCCGTGCGCATATCGGCGCGGGGGTGCGCATGAAAGCGGCGGGCGGCATTCGTACGGTCGAGGATATGGAAGCGTATCTTGCGCAGGGCTGTGAACGTATCGGTGCGTCGGCCGCCGTCCGCCTGTTGGCGGATCGTGCGGACGCAGGGCAGTGATTTATGAGACGTCATTTGTGCCATAGGCGCAAATGCAGCCTGCGCAGCAGGTGTATCTCCGTTCAAAATATTATTTAAGAGTTTGCCTGAGATTAGTATTACGCGGCCATTGTGAACCATGTATATACGCTGAAAATCGTCAGCAGGACGATTTCGCCCAAGAGGATCGGGCGCAAGGTTCCGAAGAAATTCGCGCGGAAATAATCCACCGTGACTACGAGGCACATGTGCGTCGGCGTCAGCATTTGTCCGGCAACGCCGAACGCCATCGCGATGCCTGCAAGGTCGAGATTGCCCGTTCCCATCGCCGCGACAATCGGCATGACGATAGCGACGTGACCTTGCGACATGCCTGTCAGGAGACCGATGATGAAAGATACGCAGGCGATAATCACAGGAACGGGAAGCGGCGACGATTGGAACGCTGCGACAATCTTCGGAAGTACTCCGGTGACCGTCAAGATTTGGATGAAATAGAGGATACAAAGCACGTTCCCAAGCATTTTCGAATCCAGTGCGCCGACCACCGTATCCCGCACGCTGACGAAGCGGCTCGTTGCGCGCAGCACGAAAAACAAGAGAAACGTCACCGCGCCCATGGCCAACGACGCGTTCATATCGAGAAAGACCACCAGCAAAAACGTGGAAACTACAGGGGTAAGTGCAAGGATCAGGTCGCCCGTTTCGTGCTTTTTCCGCTTGCTGTCCGTCTGCGGTTTCGGCTCCGCAGGTACCCGGAGCGGGCGGATCAGGATCAACCAGCCCACGGAAAAGGCCAAGATCGTCAGCCAGCTCAGGTGCTTCAAGAATTCACTGAACGGGACGCCCGCGATATTGCAGGCCATTATCATACCGGGAATGATCGGGCTGGAAAACTCGAAAATGTGACGGAACCAAAAATTGATAGCCGATTTATGCTCTTGGGAAATGGAGAGTTCGTCGGAAAGCTCATCTACGATCGGCGCGGAAAAGCGTGCGCCGCCCAGTGACGGCAACAGCCCGAGGAATGCGGGCATCAGCGCCAGCAGCGCTTTCGCGCTGGAAAAGACGCGGCGGAGCGCGTTTACCATGCCGGACAGCGTGCCGCTTGTGCGGAGCTCGATCTCGAGGGCCATGACGAAATACAGCGCCAGGATAATATCGTAGGTGCGCGACAGGGAAAGCGTTTGTTTTGCGGCGACAAAAAGCGCTGCCGGTTCGCCGGATTGCGTAATCCAGAGCAAGAGCCCGGCCGCCAGCATGCACGCCCCGATGGGGACGTGCTTTCGCAGCAGCACG